>WPCH01109547.1_pt1 | contig 19168 bp, 17 predicted proteins | sample 5399881 | NCBI WGS metagenome assembly WPCH01 (sample SAMN12869468, study PRJNA574797) | sludge metagenome | isolation source: wastewater treatment of pH5 | place: China:Beijing | collected 2019-05-20
AAAAGAAAAGTATTACTAACTATACTTACTATGTTAGTAATTATAATTGGATTTGGATATTGGAAACTTTTTAGTTTGCAAGGTGTTCCAAAAGGGGAATTAATTCGAACAGTGAAATCTCCAGATGGAAAATATCTCATCAAGACTTATTTTCATAATGCAGGATCATTAAGTGCGGATGCTGTTAGGGGTGAATTAGTTAACCTTGATACAGATTCAGAGAAAAATATATATTGGAATTATCCAGATACCGATCCATATATTGAATGGGTAAATAAGAATATTGTTAGAATTGGAGATCAAACTTTAGATGTTTCGCAGAAAGAAACCTATGATTGGCGTGATGATGATAAGCACGTTAAAGAAATGCCTAAACAGTTTAGTAGATAAAACAAGAAAATTTAAATGTATTTAATCTTATTTGTTTAACAATAGATAGTATTATATGAGTGAAAGAGTCCATTTAAATCTTCTAAATGGACTCTTTTAGGTTTCTAGATACGACTACTGATAAAAATGGAACAAACTTGTTACTTAGGTTGTCTATTAAGTATACGTATAAAACAGGTGTTCATGATAGTTCAATCATTTTATGAAAAGTGAGATGCAAGAAGAGTGATATCCGATACACTCTTTAATTGTATCGATATGTATAACACCTAGAAAAACTATATATTCTTGAAAGAGGTTGAAAATATATGATAGTCTTAAACAAGTTTTTTAACATTTTACATTACAAAAAGATGGTACCTGTAGTATTTCTTTCGTGTGCAACGCTTATAGGCTGTTCCGATGGCAATACTCAGTCTGAATTACCTAAACAAACAAATCAAACCAAACAAGAAACTACTGGTAATGATTCTTTTGCTAAACTTGAAAAAGAATTTGATGCTAAACTCGGTATTTATGCATTGGACACTGATACGAATCAAACCGTTACGTATCAATCAGATAAACGGTTTGCATACGCATCTACCCACAAAGCTTTAGCTGTGGGAGTACTTTTACAAAAGAAATCAATAGAAGATCTAAATCAAAGAGTTTTGTATACTCGTGAAGATCTTGTTAATTACAATCCAATTACAGAAAAGTATGTTGATAGGGGTATGACTCTGAAAGAGCTTGCAGATGCTTCCCTTCGATATAGTGATAATACTGCCCAAAATCTTATTCTTAAACAATTAGGTGGACCTAGTGAATTCAAAAAATCACTGAGAGAAATAGGAGATACCGTTACAAATCCTGAACGTTTTGAACCAGAGTTAAACGAAGTGCATCCAGGAGACGTACATGATACTAGTACCCCAAAGGCATTAGCTACTAGTCTTCAGGCTTTTGCGCTAGGAGATGTACTTTCAACTGAGAAACGGGATTTATTAATAGATTGGATGAAAAGGAATACTACGGGAGACAACTTAATTCGTGCTGGAGTTCCAGGAGGATGGGAAGTAGCTGATAAGACTGGATCAGGATCTTATGGAACCAGAAATGATATCGCAATTATTTGGCCACCAAATAAAAAGCCAATTGTTCTTGCGATACTTTCTAATCATGATAAAGAGGATGCTAAATACGATGATAAGCTTATTGCAGAAGCAACCAAAATAGCGCTGGGTGTCTTAAAAGCTAAAAATAAATAATAATAGTATTAGTTATTGAAATTTTCTTGTTTTTTAGTCACAATACTGTGACGGTCTTTTTGTGTATTTTACAAAAGATCGTCTTAAGTAAAGAAAGAAGATAGAAACCATCTCTATTAAGTTTATTAACTAAGTAACAACAAATATATGCTTTATTGGATACTTATTGCATTTAATGTGGAGGAATAATATGGAGTCAAAAATTCTTATTGTTGATGATGATAAAGAGATTAGAAATCTTATCTCTGTATATCTGGAAAATGAAGGCCTAAAAACTCAAAAGGTAGAAGATGCTATACAAGCTTTACAACTGTTAGAAGAAAAGGAATTTGATTTGATTATTTTAGATATTATGATGCCGAATATGGATGGCATTGAAGCATGTATGAAAATTAGGGAAGATCGCAATATGCCTATCATTATGCTATCTGCAAAATCTGAGGATATAGACAAAATTCAGGGCCTAGCCTCTGGTGCAGACGATTATTTATCAAAACCGTTTAACCCACTAGAATTAATTGCTAGGGTAAAATCCCAATTAAGAAGGTTTAAAAAATACAATACGTCCATAGAACATAATAAAAGTATTCTAGAAATTGGTGACTTAACCGTGAATACAGATACTCGTCAAGTATGGGTAAGGGGAAAAGAAACAAGGTTAACTCCAAAAGAGTTTGCTATTCTCGAACTACTCGCCCGTAACAAAGGGATTGTCCTGAGTGTAGCAAAAATATATGAAGCAGTTTGGAAAGAGGTTTTTTATAAATCAGATAATACCGTCATGGTGCATATTACAAAAATAAGAGACAAAATTGAAGAAGATTCTAAACATCCCATTTATATTAAAACTGTTTGGGGAATTGGGTATAAAATATGAAGAATGTTAGTTTCAGAAATAAGATTATTATAAAACTTCTTGGTGCTGTTGCAATTAGTTTTTTTATTTCATTTGGTTTAACAATCCTCATTGTGCAATACGTCATAGATCCATTTTTTATAAAACACGAAGATTTTGGCATGTTTGAAGTGAGACTCGCAATGTTGTTCTTATTTACGTTCGCAATCTTAAACTTTATAGTAATCTTTTTGCTATTGGTTCGAAAGAAAATAGTATATTTGAAGCTCATTTCGGAAAATGTGAATGATATTGCAAATGGAAAACTGGGTTTAACAATTGGGATTAAGGGGAAGGACGAATTGACCCAACTTGCTCAAAATATCAACTATATGTCCAAGGAATTGGAGAATACATTTGAACAAGAAAGACAATTAGAACGTACAAAAAATGAACTTATCACCAATGTATCTCATGATTTACGCACACCTTTAACATCTATTATTGGCTATATAGATTTATTAAAAAGAGGGCAATACAACAGTAACATACAATTACAGGAATACCTTGAAACCACGTATTCAAAGTCACAGAGACTGAAATATTTAATTGATGAGCTGTTTGAGTATACTCGTTTATCGGGTATAGATGCTAAGTTAAACCTTAATGAAGTTGATTTATCAGGTTTGTTGGAACAAATAGTTGGAGAATACATACCTATATTTGAAAAGGAAAGTTTAATCGTTCAAAAATCAATTACGCAAGAAACAATACCTATCTTCATAGATGTAGAAAAAATGGTACGTGTTTATGAAAATCTTTTTATGAATGCGATAAAGTACAGCATGAAACCATCCGAATTATCTATATGTCTTGAACTAATAGGTAACAAGGCAATGTTGAAAGTATCAAATAAAGTCGAGAAACCGCCTGTTAGCGATCCAAATAAATTGTTTGAAAGGTTTTTCAGGGGGGACAAGGCAAGAAAAGATGACCAGGGAAATGGACTGGGACTTGCTATTTCAAAAAGAATTGTTGAACTTCATCATGGTAATATACATGCAGAATATAAAGATGGTTGGATGTCTTTTATTGTTGAACATTCAATTAGATAGAAAGCTTATGGAACTACAGGTTCCATAAGCTTTTTTTAAAACTTAAGAAATCTTAAGGATTTTACGGGGTGTTTCCTAATTTTCATAGTTTATCATGGGTGTATTCAAAGTGATGAGGTGAGCAAAGAAGATAAAAGGAAAGATTTCATTGTAGCTTAAGTGTGGAGGAAACATGTCTATTTTGTTAGTAGTAAACAAATTTAGTAGCTTATTGTAATGAAATAAAAAAATGTAGGAGGATATAAATGATAAAGCCAGTTGTAGATGTAAAAAACATTCAAAAATTGTACGGTAAAAAAGGTGAGAATCAATCACACGCATTAAAAGGTGTATCATTCTCAATTCAAGAGGGAGAGTTTGTTGGTATTATGGGGCCTTCTGGTTCTGGTAAAACAACATTATTAAATGTAATTTCAACGTTAGATAAAGCGACAGGCGGCGTTGTTGAAATTGCAGGAACGGATATTACGAGGATGAAGCAGGGGGAACTTTCTGATTTTCGTTCACAAAAGTTAGGATTCATTTTCCAAGACTTTAACTTATTGGAGAATTTATCTATCTATGAAAATATCGCACTCCCACTTTCACTTCAAGGTGTTTCATCTCGTAATATTGGAAAGAAAGTAGAAAAAGTAGCTGATATGTTAGGCATTACAGCGATACTTCAAAAATATCCTTCTGAAGTATCTGGTGGACAAAAGCAACGTTCCGCAGCAGCACGTGCGTTAGTTCATGAACCAGCAATTATTTTGGGAGATGAGCCGACTGGAGCTCTAGATTCTAAAAATGCAACGAGTTTACTTAATGCCATGACAAGCTTAAATAAAGAGCAAGGTGTATCCATTATGATGGTTACGCATGATCCTTACAGCGCAAGTTACTGTCAACGTATTTTATTCATTCAAGATGGTGAGTTATATAAAGAAATTCATCGCGGTAGTACCCGTGAAGAATTCTATAAAGAAATTTTAGATGTGCTTGCAAACTTAGGCACACAAAAAGCGTAAGGAAGGAAGTTCAATCATGTTATTTAAGCTTTCTATGTCAGGCCTAAAAAGTAAGTTGCAAGATTACATTGTTTTACTTGTTGGTCTTATTGTCTCTATTTCAACTTTTTATATGTTTCAAACGCTAGCATCCAATAAAACGTTCCTTGAATCTAACTCTTCTATTAGGGATATTGTGGCTGTCTTTAAAATTGGTTCCGTTTTGTTAGCGATTATCACATTTTTCTATATTTTATATGCAAACTCTTTCTTATCAGCTCTTCGTCAAAAAGAATTTGGTATGTATATGATGTTAGGAGCAAAAAAGCATAAAGTTACCTTACTTATGTTCATTGAAACAATCATATTAGGTGCCACCTCTCTTTTGATTGGAATTACAATTGGTGTAGGACTTGCAGAAGGTATCGGTCAGCTATTAATGAAACAACTCGAGTTTGCTGGCGAAGGTTATAAAGCATTTTATCTGCCATCTATAGCTATTACTTGCATCTTCTTCTTTGCACTCTTTGTATTATCTGCAATTATGAATAGTATTAAATTATCTCGTATTTCTGTACTGCAACTTGTACATGCTGATGAACAAACAGAACGTGTTGCCATAAAAGGAAAAATGACAGTTGTAGTTGCATTCCTTGGTATTCTTTTATTGGGTATTGGTTATGCATCACTTATTTATATATCATATGCAAATTCGCTAATTGTTTTGGGATTAATGGCTGTTGGATTAATCTCAGCAACTGTTGGTACTTACCTTATATTTGGATCACTTCTTCCAGTTATGATTAACAAGCTAAAGAGTAATAAAAAACGTAGTGAAAAAGGCCTCAATGCTTTTACTTTTGCACAATTAAATTTCCGCATTAATAGTCTAACAAATGTGCTTGCAACAGTAGCAATTTTAGTGGCTCTTGGTGCTGGTGGAATTGCTTGTGGTATGGCATTTAAAAACAACATCCTAAAAATTACAGATCAAATACAAATTTACGATTCAGTCATTCATAATCCAACAGTGGAAGAAAAGACAATTTTGGGTAGTATCTTATTTCAAGAAAAACTTGAATATCATTACAAAGTTGATGATAGATATGTTTATTATCTTAAAGAAGATGTAGAGAAAAATCGCCCTTTCTTGCAAGGTATGAAAATAGAGAAAGCTTCAGAGGAAATACCAATTGGTGCATTTTCAATAAAACGGGCTGAAGGAGAGACAGACACAAAACAATGGATTCAGGTTTTCAGAACGATCCAGCCCAATTATTTATATCCTGATTATGAAATAAAAATTGTAGATTATAACATATACAATGGATTGAAGGGGAAAGAAAGTATTGTGTTTATGGGGAAAACAGATGATTTTGGATCATACATAAAAGAATGGAAAAAACTTGATGAATTACAGATAGCAAAATATAAAAATGTGAAAGCGGAAGAATTGGGTAGTAAGTATCAAACATATATTATGAGTCATGATTTTGCCAGCGGACTAATGTTTATGGGTTTCTTCGTTGGTATTGCATTTTTAGCAATGATGGCAAGCTGCTTAATGTTTAAAGTTCTGTCGGGAGCATCAAAAGATGTAACACGTTATCAAATGCTTCATAAAATTGGTGTTCGCCGAGAGTTATTAACAAAATCGATTTATAAAGAGTTATTCTTCATATTCTTATTCCCAGCAATTGTAGGGATTACTCATATATTAGTTGGTATGAACATGTTTAGCCCTCTTGTAATCGATCCGTACTCTCGCATTTGGTTACCACTTGTTATTTTTGTAGTAATTTACTCGATGTATTACTGGATTACTGTTCAATTATTTAAAGGAATTGTACTCCCTAAAAAAGATTAATGTAATGATGTTGTTTATCCCGCATTAACGGGCAGCACGATTGGTGAGGGCTCATAATCAGTGGGGGATGAACAAACCCCACTGATTAAAGTTTCACTTTATCTTCTACTGTACCTTGTAACTACATTTTACCTTGCTGTAGAGAAACAAAAAAACATTTTTCTTATTCAATAATTCCAATTTCTAGAGCCTTTTGAACAGCTTCTTCTTTGTTACGGACTCCCAGCTTTGTATAAGCTGTGGAAGCATAATTTCTGACCGTACCATTCGATAAATATAACCTTGATGCTATGGTAGTGTATCGAAGTCCCTTTGCTACTAGCTGCAATATTTCTATCTCCCTAGCTGTTAGCTCATAAGCGGTTGCTTTTGATTGTGGTGTCTCTTTTTGCTCATCAAATTTCTCAAATATTTTGTGAGACATTCCTTGATCAATCAGTGTCCCACCTTTGTGAATAAGTCGGATCGTATTAGCTAGCTCCAATGTTTCAATAGATTTGAGTAAAAAACCATCCGCACCGTTGCGAAGCGATTCCAACGCCTGTTCGGTATCCTGAAAAGTGGTAAAAATCAATATGCGGATATGTGGCCATTGTTGCTTAATCTTTTTGGTTGCTTCGACTCCATCCATGTGTTGCATATCTAAATCCATAAGTATAACATGAGGCTGAAGGCGCCCACACAAATCGATGGCTTCATTGCCATCCTCGGCCAAACCGACTACATTTAAATCTTCATATCTATCGAGTAGTGTCCTCAAACTTTCCCGAACAAACGGCTGGTCGTCTACAATTAACAAACGAATAAGTCCATCTTTTATTTCAGTTTGTCGCGGTATGGTACATGTAACAAGCATTCCTTCATCTGGCTTTGTATATACAGACAATTGACCTTGCAAATTCATTGCTCGTTCTTTCATTGCATTCAGACCGAAGCCTTCCTGCCATTCTACATTTCCTTTTCCATTATCTTGAACTTCTAATCTCGTATATTGTTGTTCAAACTGCAATGAAACTATAATTTCAGTTCCCTGACCATGACGTACTGCATTCGTAAGGGACTCTTGTAAGCAACGAATGAACGCTATCTTCGCTTGCCGAGACAATTCATATTCCTCTCCGTATGCCCGAAAACTTACATTAACCAGAGCGTGCTCCTGAAATTCGGCTCCAAGATTTTGGAGAGATTGAATTAAGGAAGGCGATTGACAAGGAGACTCCATTTGATGTAGGTAACCTCTCACGTCCTCGATGCTTTTACGTCCCATTTCAAGCAGAGAATCTAGCCTCTGTATACCCATTTCAGTAGCAAGTTCGGTGCGCAACGTTTCCATCCCCATAATAATAGAAGTATAAGCGTGACCAACTGTATCATGAAGCTCACTCGACAGTCTGTTTCGTTCTTCCGCCAGTGTAATGCGTTCAATCTGAGACATATATTGCTCAAGTACTGCGTTTTGTTTACGAATTGATTCATTTTGTTTATGATTGACGATTAATAAATGAAAAGCGAAGCCCATTACATATGCGAATCCATAATAGGTGACCATAATCCAATAGCTATTACTTGGCGAGACCGCATAGAAAATTCCAGTTGTTATAAAAACCGTTATTGGAGCTGTCCAATAATAGGACAAATGCTTACTATTCGCAGCAATTAGAAACACCGATATAAGAAATGTGTTGTAAGCTTCTGGAAATAATAAGGTTAAATATATACATAGTCCACCATATAGCAGTATTTCTGTGAACAAATAATATTTATAATTGAATAGTAAGGCTACCCATGGAACAGAGAAGGCAATAATTTCCCAAAGAATAATAATCCAAAGTGGTAATGTTAAACCATCCTGAAAATTTAATGTAGCTAGAATGATAGACACACTAGCAAGTAGGCGTACCCCTAACATAATCCAATCATACCAAAACCAATACTTAACCATATCTAACAAGTCCTTTACCCCCTAAATAGCCTACCATTTTACTTCCTATATAATAATTTAATCCTTCCTGCCTTATTATACTTTTTAATTTAAAACTACGATACTACTCACAGACTGCAAACTTCTATTGATTTAGTTGCCGAATCATACTACGTGTATAGCCCCCAATTTTCTTTGTCAAATCATCGACTATTCTAATACTTATGGCGGTAAATACTATACCCATAAACATTACAAAGAGTGACTTGGCAAAAGTATCTATTTGTATAAATATAATATTCATATCGATGTATCGATACAGTAGTGGTGCCAACAGGAACATAAGTGGCATTACGTAAAAAATGATTGCACTAATGAGACTGAAAATGCCAATCGTAAATTTCTGCATTAGCCAATAGACAGCACACCAAGTGCGACGATCTGTTAGCACTAATTTCACCTGAGACCAGTTCGATGTATCCATTGTTATACTTCTATCGTAAGAGTCTGTTGAAATATCTGTATAAATTTTCGTCTGTATGCGCTCGAATTGGATAAAGGGTGTGGTAGTCTGTAGTACGCGCATAATTAATGGAATCCCAACAACAGTAAATGAAAGGGTTAAACTAAATAGCAGAGCTATTAGGTAAAAACAAAAATAAAACAATCCTGTACCGAAAGTTAGCAATAAAAAATAACCATTCTGGATGAATCTTGATTTCATAAAGTTCATCGCTCCTATCTGTGTAATAACCGAATCATACTGCTTTTTTTGTCATTCTCACTAGTGTAAAAGTGTCATATGACAGTTCTAAATGATGTTAAAAAGGGGAGAGCAGCTTACTTCTGGTTAAAAAAGATGCTTTTATCCCGCTATTTACTGGGCAGTAAGACTCCCACCTCAAAATTCAGCGTTAGGTGGGGGGCGGGCTGCCGGTAAACGCACGATTGGTGAAGGCTAATAATCAGTGGGGGATGAACAAAAACCTGCTGATTAAAGTTTCACTTTATTACTCCTCCACAAAGCAATCCCGTTCTTACATCTGCAAGAACGGGATTGCTTTGTACTTTTATTTAATATGAGATGGACTTGTTTTTCGAATATGAAAAATAATATCAAATTGCTCAAGCAATGAAGTATCAAAATACACCGAACTGTTCGGGAGGATTTGTCCCCCTATACTTAGTAATGGTCTTTTTGCTTTAACCCATTTTTCTGCTTGTCCTTTAAGGTGACGGTTATCCAATAAAAACATTTTATATGGCACTTTTCCGAGAGTATAATTGAAACTTTTTACATCTTGTGGAATAGTGTCGGTTGTAATCTTACCTCCAGTGGAAGGATCATATTCGCTGTATAAGGTAAAATTCCCCTCCGTAGTTGTACTACCAATTGTGACATAATTATTGTCTAAACGTTCCTTCAAAAACTGCCCCGCAACATAAGGGTATAATTTCTCATCGATAATTCCTTTAGCTATATGAATATTGTGTGCCCATACCATCGTTTTACCACCAAATGTCTCTTGTGCCCACATTGCATGATCGGCCAAGTATTGTTCATGTAGTTTTATTATACTTGGATAGTCGTTAGGGAGTAGCATTGTGGTAAATTTCTCTATTGCACTTGCCGTTGCTTTCGCCCAGATGTACTCGGATGGAATTATTTCTGTGTTGGCTTGTTCATTCTCATCTTTTAGTAATCGGGCTACTCTCTCAGCGTTTGCTTTAAACTTCTCTTTCCTTTCAGGAGCAAGTTTCATATATTCCTGTATACTTCCAGTAAAAGAAGACAATTCTTTATAATTTTCTTCTACTTCTGCCAGCAAATCTGGTCGATGCAGCCTTACATAATCAATTACTTTATTAAAGCTACCTTGGTCCAACGCCTTTAAGTCGAGCCCAATAAATTGGATCTTTTTTTTATTGGATGGATCAGCATTATAATCTTTCATCCACTCAATCATGGCTATAATTTCATCAGTAGGATATAACAATTTTAAAAATTCCCTAGGGTTTCCTTTTCCTGTTTGGATATATTCATTTAGTTTTAAGCCGTTTCCCCAATCTTCTTCCATTGCAAAATTCGTAAAACCCATTTCAGTAACCAAATATTTCACAAGGCGAAACTTCATAGTAAAAATTTCAGAGCTTCCATGAGTATTCTCTCCTAATCCTACATATTGCGCGTTCCCAATCATTTTCTTAAGTGGTTTTAAATCTTCAAATGGTTTTGACGGCTCTATCGTTTTTAATGGGTTAGCCTGTGATTGTATTGATTTAACTATATTTTTTTGGACTGATTGACCTGAATTTTCGACTGCTACAGTTTGAGCGTTTCCTACTTCCGCGCATCCTGTGACTAATAAAGCTGTACTAACCATTGCAATCATTCTTTTCTTATTCATTTTTGCCCACCTCAATTGAATTATTTTTATAAACAAGATTGATTCATGTACTTGCACGAATCAATTGCCTTAATTCAATTGTTATTTATTCCATATCATATTTTCTAGTTACATATTGTCATAAGATTAATTGACACAAGTCATAGGTTAATCATTACACTTTTGTACTATCGGCTATGACAGTTTATAAATAATAATTAAATTGTTGAATCGCAAGTAAGACTAGATTATGAATTTGGGAGGGATTTTAAAGATGAATGATCTGTATGTCAAAATATTTTTATTCTAAGTTGTAGCTGTTGAAATGACAGGAAGTAAATTTGATAAACAAATGAATAAAAGGGGGAGGGCGGATTACAATGTTATTACACGGAGAAGCATTCCACAATAAAGATAAAATCCAACGTGCTAAAATAGGACTTCAACTCTTTCTAAGTATCTTAACCATTACTTCTATTATTCTAAATGTAGTAGTAATGATTACTAAAAGTATGCCGCTTATTGTGGTATATATGTTTACCCCAGCATTTTCTTCTATTTTGACTCGCATAATATTGAAAGAAGGGTTTAAAGATGTATCTTTTAGTCTCGGTAACTTAAAGATATGGAAGGGGATTGGTTTTGCTCTGCTAATACCTATGATTATTTGTGGAATTACTTATTCTATCGCCTGGTTGAGCGGAATTGCGAGGTTTCAGCCCCCGCAAGGTGGTATGCTAGAACCTATTTACAATATACTTGGATTTCAGTATCTACCGATACCATTAAGTTTCATTTTTATAGTAGTATTGAGCGGAGTATTAGGTAGCTTGCTTAACTTAATTCCAGTTATGGGAGAAGAAATGGGTTGGCGAGGTTATATGCTTACAAGACTAATCGATGCAGAGTTTTCACGCCCAATCCTTATTAGCGGATTGATTTGGGCAACGTGGCATGTTCCAATTGTTATTGCTGGTCTATATGTAGAGGGAACATCTGCCCTACTTTCAGTACTTGGCATCTATTTTTGTATTGTGCCATTCAGTTATATTACAGCTTATTTACGACTTATCACAGGTAGCGTTTGGCCTTCGGTTATCATTCATACTACTTGGAATGCCATTATTCAAGGACCTTTCGCACGTGCAAGTACAGGAGATCAAACTGAGATTTGGATTGGAGAATCTGGTTTGATAACCGCTATTATTATCTTGGCTACTGCAATAATTATGTCTCGAATCGTAAATTTTACTAAATAGCATACGGATTTGTTTTAAATTCAATTAGTGTAATCTAACGAGGCTGAAATAAGATGCTCCTAAAAATATTAGAAAAAATCTAGTTGAACGGACTCTTACTTAATCTTAGGCTGCTGGATATATGGAAGGCATCAAGCTAAGGGTTTAATTTATAAAAATAAACTTGATTGTCATAAAAAAATAATGTTTTTCATTTAAAGGCTATGAGATGAAATTTCATCATCTTCATCACATTAGACCTTCAGGAAATAAAAAGTTAAACGATTATACAAATACTCTAACTGAAAAAACGATAGTCCTTTTATCAAAAATGTAGAAGGACTATCGTTTATTTTTTTGACAAAATTAGGGATTGATGTTCATGAAAATGGATAATATAATTCGTATTTTACGTAAAGAGAAAAATTTCCCCCTAGAATATTAAGCTAAATATCTTGGTGTGACGGTTAATTTAAGTTTCACTTTATGACTTGTAAAGGGCTGTTCAATGCATCGTACTATTAAAAAATCTAAATTAAATCATTAAATTGCGATAAAATGTGGTCGGAAATAATGAAATTTTAGGAAAAATAAGGTACACTAGTCTATGATTTTAGTTGAAAATCGTTTGATGTTAATGCATACGGGGGAAAGATTGATGAACAACAATACAACAAATGAATCAGTTGAAGAAATTGATCAAAAACGAGTAAGATCAAAAAAACGTTATACAAATTGGAAGTTTATCGCAGCGGGTATTGGTGTAATTGCACTTCTTATTGGGGGAATGAGTTATTATCAGGCAACTCACTTCAATTCGAATGTTACAATTAATGACACAAAAGTTGGTGGTCTGAGCGCTGATCAGGCAATACAGAAATTAAAGACATCTGGACTAGCAAACAAAGTCTATGTTGACCAACAACAAATTTTAGATGAAAAAGATACAAAAACGGAACTTACGGAAAAAGATTTGCCTCAAGTTAAGAAACTATTAAAAAGTCAGTGGACATTTTTCCCTTCCTCAAAGGGAGAAAATTATTCATTGCTACCAGAGAAGGCAGATCAGTATCGTAGTGAAACGATGAAAAAACTTGTAGAAGAAAAGCTCATCTCTATGAATGAGAAATTAAAAGCGCCTCAAGATGCTATGGCGAAGCTAGAACAAGGGAAAATTGTTATTTCGAAAAGTGTTGAAGGAAAACAGTATGACGTTACTAGTCTACTGAAAGATTACGATAAGCAAAAATATAAAAGCGAAATTCATCTGAAGTCTGCATACATAAAACCTATTAAAGAAGACGATCCGATTGTCAAAAAAGAGGAGAAAGCACTACAGAATCTTCTTGGGCAGTCTGTTGAGTATAAAGTGCAGGATGAAGTTTATCCTTTAAAAGCAAAAGATTTAATTCAAAATGCTTCTATGTCAAAGGATATGAAAGTTACAATTGACGCGAGCGACATTAAGAATAAAATTACTGAAATTAATAATGCCAAATCAACATTAAATAAAGATTTCTCATTTAAAACGCATTCTGGTTCAGTCATATCAGTAAAAGGGCAAGGCTACGGCTGGGCACTAGATGTTGAAAAAGAAACTAAACAAGTTCAACAAGCCTTTGAGAAAGGCGAAAAGTCGCTTTCTGCTTCTAACATTCACGGAAATGGTTGGGAGAAGGAAGGTATCGGTTATAAAACAACAGCGAATAATGGCATCGGAGACACGTATGCGGAAGTTTCAATTGCAGAGCAACAAATTTGGATTTACAAAGATGGAAAATTAGTTGTTACAACAAATGTAGTAACTGGTAAACATAGTACTGGTGAAGATACATCACCAGGTGTGTGGTACGTTCTATATAAACGAACACCATACACGCTAAGAGGTAGCGCAGTAGGGAAAGCTGATTATGCGGTTAAAGTAGATTACTGGGTTCCATTCACAAATAGTGGTCAAGGATTCCACGATGCCGGCTGGCGAAAAGACTGGGGAAATAATGCTTATTTAACAGGAGGATCAGGTGGGTGTGTGAACCTTCTTCCTAATGTTGCAAAAACTGTCTATGATAGTTTGAACACGTATGATCCAGTTATCGTGTACTAAAAAATAGCTACGTATCAAGAAATAAACAAAACAGGAAATCTTACCTGATGGTATATGAAAAAACACCTCTTGCATTCGCATACTAAGTGTGCAAATGTAATGGAGGTGTTTTTGTTTGAATACAAAAGTGTATTGTTAATAAGAAACAAAGTAGAAAGAGATTAAGAATAAGTATTCAAATAATCAATAAAATTGACAATGAATATCATTTTCACTTAATATAGAATCGTCGCATTTAATTAGACATGAATTTTTTGTTAATATAATAGATTTCTATTAAGTTGTCATATTTACGAACTATCATTAAATATTTTAAGAATTTAAACGTAGGAAAGGGTAATATAAAATGAACTGGAAAAAAGGCGGGTTATGGGTTATTATTTTTTTCGTTGTAAAAGGCACGATTTCTACACTTTTAATCGTTACAGGTGCTAAATATTTTGATTTATCATTTATGCAACTTATCTTATTAATTCTGACCTTATTAGTGATTTCTCTAATAAGTCGTAAATTGCTCTATAGACATAAACAAAACAAAAAGCAAAAAGAGCTAAATATATAATGAAGCCCCAGAGACCATTGGATTTCTGGGGTTTTATTTTGATAGTTTTTTCGCATGTATATTAATTTAACAGAATAGGTTGTCCAAAATGATAAAATCGATGATGTTTAAAATGCTTCAGTTATTTTTACATAAGGATTGTAGAGAGCCTTTGAATCAATCTTTATTCTGAAGCGACAGACACGTATAAATTATGCTCTTTTTTCAATTGGTAGTTTAAATGTAAAAGTACTGCCTTCTCCTAATTTACTTTCAACCGTAATTTCTCCTCCATGTAGTTCGACAATCCATTTTACCATCGACAATCCTAAACCTGTGTTTCCGATGTTTGAAGATGTTCGTGCTGCGTCAACTCGATAGAAGCGGTCCCATATTTTAGTAATATGTTGCTCGCTGATGCCGATGCCATTATCGGAGACTTTACCTATTATGTTGGTTTCATCACGGAATAGTTGCATATGCACAGTTCCGCTCGCTTTACTATAAGCAATCGCATTCGTTAGTAAATTCATTAATAAACGCATCATCAATGTTTGATCTGCTTTAATAAATAGGTCTTCCTCTATATTAGTTGTTATTTCAACCGAAGCTTCTTGAACCATTAATGAAAGCTCTTCTACAACGATTTCCGTTAATTCACTCATATTGATACATTCAAATTGGAAAGTATTATGGTTTCCTTGGTCAGCTCGTGCTAATAATAAGAGTTGTGAGATTAGAGCGGACATTTTACGTGATTGTTTTAAAATTACTTCTAACGATTCTTCCATTTCTTTCGGATTATTTCTCTGCGATAAAGCGTATTCGCATTGCGAAATAATAACAGATGTTGGTGTTCTTAATTCATGAGATGCGTCAGATGTAAATTGTTTTTCACTTTCGAATGATGTCTCCAATCGCTCAAACATTTTGTCAAAGGTTTGTGCTAAATGATACATTTCGTCTTTCGGTGAACCTTGTAAATTAATTCTCTTCGAAAGGTCTTTACCATCACCAATTTTACTGGCTGAATCACTCATTTGTTGCACAGGTCGAAATGCCCTTTGCGTAATAAAATATCCTCCGAATGCCGCAATAAGAATAAGTAATGGGAATGAGATGATTGTTACCACGATAAGCGTATTCATCGTTGAGGATAATTGGTTCATAGTCATTATTCCACGAACCCAGACTTGCTCATCGCCGCCTGCATTATGGAGAAAATCATATACTATCCATTCTTTATTGCCGTCTTTAATGGTTTGTATTTCATCGGATTTAAGCGATATCTTTTTATTAAAGCTTGTTGGACTATGTCCTACCAACAGCTCACCTTGTTTACTATAAATACTAATATTTACTCCATCTTCTAAGGTTTCAAAATCATCGTCAATCTTTAACTGCCCATGCTTATATTCGATATCTTCCATGCTTTCTTTTACTGTGCTCTTTAATTGATCTTTCATATTAAAAAGCAAAACTTTATCTGAAGAAGTTAAAATAAAAGCTAACACGAGTGCCATAATAATTACAATTAGCCCCGTATACCACAGGGTCACTCTCATTTTTATTGATAGTCTTTTCATGATTCTACTCGCAATACGTAACCAGTTCCGCGCACTGTATGAATTAACTTCGTTTCAAACTGGCTATCAATTTTTTTACGAAGATAGCGGACGTAAACATCAATAATATTCGATCCGCCGTCATAGTCGTAATTCCACACATGTTGCTCAATTTTATCTCGTGTCAGCACAACTTCTTTATTACGAATCATATATTCTAAAATAGCAAATTCTTTACTGGAAAGAGTGATAACTTGGTCTCCTCGTGTTACTTTATGCATATTGCAATCTACCACTAGGTCAGCGATTTCAAATACATTAGATGTATTTCCTGTTTTTCTTCGCATTAACACTCGAATTCTTGCTAACAGTTCATCAAAAGCAAACGGCTTTACTAAATAATCATCCGCACCTAAGTCGAGTCCTGTTACACGATCGTCAATTGTATCTTTAGCTGTAAGAAGCAAGACAGGAGTTGCATTATTGTCCGCGCGTAATCTTTGTAATACTTGTAAACCATCTATTCCTGGAATCATAATGTCAAGTACAATCAAATCGTAGGTAGCCATGTTTATATAATCCAGGGCATCTTCTCCATTCCCACATGCATCGACACTATAATGTTCTGCATTTAATCGTTTCACCAATATATTTTGTAAGTCTTGTTCATCTTCGACGATAAGAACTCGCATTAACATTCTCCTTTTCTTCTTATTAGTATGTATCACTATAATTCAAAAACATTAAAGAAAGATTAGAAACTAGTTAATTATATCATTTTATCCCACATTAACGGGCAGTAAGACTACTCCCTCAAAATTCGGTGAATGCGAGGTAGGTAGGGATTAACTGCCTGTAAAAGCCTTCACTTTATTTTTTTGTACATTAATCTTCCTTTAATGTTTGTTCAGTAATATAAAGGCAAGGATAAGGTGCACATGTAAAGGGAGGAAAACAGAATGGGAAAATGGATGCTGATTGGAGCAATGTCTTGTGTATTGTTAACAGCTTGTTCTACTCAAGCTGATAACAATACAGAAGTACAACAACTGAAAGTGGAAAATGATAAATTACAAAAAGAAGTTGCTCAATTACAACAAGAACCAAGCAAAATAGGGCCTGCTACGAATGATACGAAGCAAACACAAGATTTCAAAAACGAAGTCACATCTATTGTAGAAAAGGCAAATAACACGAAACCAGTTGGAGCAAAAGAAGAAAACCTAAATACGTACTTAGCAGTAAAAAAAGAAATTGACCAACTGGATGACAAGATAGATCTATCTGATAATCAGCTAGAAGCAGATTATCACGCTGGAACGATAACTGTTGAGCAATATCAAACGCAAGAAAGAGAACACGATATACTGGAAGATCAATTAGAACAAGCAGAAAATGCACTTGAAGCAAGATTTGGAATAGAGGATTAATCATTAAGGAGTGGATGAAAATGTTAAAATATAAAAAGAAAATAATGATAAGTGTAATTGCTATTTTAGTAAGTGGTATTGCTATTATTAGTGGATATTATGGCATGGGTTACAATTATGCAAAAAAGAATGAAAACTACACAGAGAAACAAGTTCGTGAAATTTCTTTAGCTCATACAAATGGAGAAATTATTAATGTGAAAAAAGAATTCGAATTAGAAGATGACAACTTAGCACAATCAAAATTTGAATATGAAGTGGAAATCAAGACACCTGATAATCTGTTAAATATTTTAAAAGTTAGTGCTAGAACAGGTACAATAGAAATCAATAATGAAGATTAAATAAATATCGCGTATTTGAAAAAACTCCGAACAAAATTTGTTAGGAGTTTTTTCATGTTTATACTTTACTATTTTGAAATGTGGAAAATCTTCATACTTCTACAATCTATATAAATGACTCAAGCTTCGCATCTTTTGAATGCCCTGAAGTGCTAAACCTAAGCAAAATAATGAACTATCCTATAGAAGAAAGTTGAGGGAGCTAATCGCATATGTTTTATTGAAAGGATGTGATTGAATTATGGAACGGCCAAATTGGGGAATTGGAGGATTAGTATTCGTTGGCTGTATGTTTCTTGGTGGAGGAGTGGGATCTATGTTAGGTAATGCCCAAACTGGATGGCTAATAGGAATGGGCATTGGATTTCTTGGGATGGCTTTAACGAGACTGTTCAGAAAATAATGTAACTGAGATTCTTCTTCTGGTAAATAAGGAAATATGTAAGTAATTCATGGCATAAGAGTTCTATAAATTATAGTTCGAATTTTCTCTTTTGTATTTGTCTTTTCTAAATTTATCCATACATAGATAAGATTCTCAAGTCGGAGGATAGCACCTTAGGGTGTCTTTTTTATGCTTTTTAAAAATGTCTTACCATATAATAGCTGAGTTTTGCTTTCAGTCTCCGATGCCCATTAAACATAAAATGAAAATTCTGCACCATTTAAACTCTGATAACAATTCATACGATCAAGAATAATTGAGCTAATAGCTCTCGATAGATTGTCATCATTTTTTTTATAATACATTAGATTCATTACCGTTTCAGACCTATGTATTCATTCATAACCTAACAGTAAAAGGGGGGATGATTAAAGGTATGGCGTTTAATGATGAATTAATTTGTCAACAGTTTGCAAGAATTATCGGCGGGCAAGAAGGATTCGCCGGTGGGAAATGCGTGGCAACAATAAACAGGGATGAAATACGAGCAACAATCTTGGGAAAACGTTTTAGAGTAACAACTTCCTTTTCATTCGAATCACGAGACAATAAAACTGGACGAGCATTATGCCTAGGCCGAGTAGCACTCTTACAAAAAGAAGTCACTGAATTTGTGGCGACAATTATTAAACAAGGAATAATCGTTTCGTCTATACACAATGAGTGGTTATGTGATGATCCAAATTTGATTTACGTTAATATCGAAGACGTTGATGATCCACTAAATTTTGCAAGAAAAGTGAGAAGAGC
>WPCH01064568.1_pt1 | contig 19088 bp, 18 predicted proteins | sample 5399881 | NCBI WGS metagenome assembly WPCH01 (sample SAMN12869468, study PRJNA574797) | sludge metagenome | isolation source: wastewater treatment of pH5 | place: China:Beijing | collected 2019-05-20
TTAATGGTAACATCTGCGAACCCAAGTGAAGGAAAAACAACGACGACAGCGAATATGGCAGTCGTGTTCGCCCAACAAGGAAAGAAAGTATTATTAATTGATGCAGATATGCGTAAACCAGCGATGCATCAAATGTTTCAATTAGATAATATTTTCGGGCTAACAAACGTATTAACACATAGTGAACGTTTAGAAAAATGTGTACAAACAACATCAGTTGATAATCTGCACTTTTTAGCTTGTGGTCCAATCCCGCCAAATCCGGCAGAATTGTTAGGATCAAAATCGATGCAAGAACTTCTTGCACAAGCATACAGTATGTACGACTTAGTCATCTTTGACTTACCACCAATTTTAGCTGTAACCGATGCACAGATTCTGGCAAATGTATGCGATGCATCTATTCTTGTCGTACGTAGTGAAGCAACAGAAAAGGAAACGGCGCTAAAAGCAAAAGGGCTATTAGAATCTGCAAAGGGTAAATTGTTAGGTGTTGTTCTGAATGATCGTGAACGTGAACAAGGCTTATATTATTACTACGGTGCAAATTAATGAAAAGAGTGAGATATGGGAAGAACATATCTCCTTTTTCCCCTTGAATATGAGGAATGTCTCATATTCAAGGGGAAAAAGATTACTATAAGAGAGGGAAGGAAAAACAAATGATTGATTTGCATTGCCACATTTTATCTGGTATCGATGATGGTGCACAAACAGTGACAGATAGTTTAGCAATGGCGCAACAAGCTGTGGCAGAAGGAATACATACAATTGTCGCAACACCACACCATCAAAATGGAAAATATGTAAATGAACGTACTTCTATTATTCATCAAGTGAAGCGATTAAATGATGAATTAGAGCAACATGAAATCCCGTTGAAAGTTTTACCAGGACAAGAAGTCAGGTTATACGGTGATTTATTAGAAGACTATGAAGCTGGTAAAATTGTTACTTTAAATGAAACAAACAAATACATATTCATTGAATTTCCATCTAATCATGTACCTCGTTATGCAGAACAACTTTTGTATGAACTACGTGTAAAAGGAATGATCCCAATTATCGTTCACCCTGAACGTAATGCCGAGTTAATCGAGCGACCAGCTAAGCTATATAACCTTGTTAATAAAGGTTCATTAACACAAGTAACGGCAGGTAGTTTACTAGGTAAGTTTGGTAAAAAAATCAAAAAATTTTCATTGCAGCTTGTGGAACATAATTTAACCCATATGATCGCATCAGATGCACATAACACAACAACAAGAGGATTTCATCTAGCAGAAAGCTATGAACTGATAGAGAAAGAATTCGGTGCAACTGTTATGAATGATTTAAGAGAGAATCCGTATTTAATCATTAGCGGGAAGGCAATTTACAAAGAAGATCCAGAACAAATTCGTCGTAAAAAATTGTTCGGTATTTTTTAAATAAAGAATTGGTGATGTCTCCTAACCGTTATCAACGGGGGCACTCGGTCGTGCTGTGGGTAGAAAATTTATTTTCGAACCTACCTTAGACGCTTGTCGTCGGGAGTATGACGTGAGGATGGGTTAGATGCCCATAATTTATTTTTAACAGAAACTCTACCTATGGAGTTATAAATATGACTCTATAGGTAGGGTTTTTATTATTGTTACATATAAATAATTAAATGCGGAGGGTTACAATTGAAAAAAGTGAGAAAAGCAATTATACCAGCAGCTGGTCTTGGGACGAGATTTTTACCAGCAACGAAAGCGATGCCGAAAGAAATGTTACCTATTGTTGATAAACCAACAATTCAATACATAATAGAAGAAGCGATAGAATCAGGAATTGAAGATATTATTATTGTGACTGGAAAAGGGAAACGTGCGATTGAAGATCATTTTGATCATTCTTTCGAATTAGAACAAACCCTTTTAGAAAAAGGAAAGTACGAAATGCTTGAAAAAGTACAAGCTTCTTCAAGAATTAACATTCATTACATAAGACAAAAAGAACCAAAGGGCCTAGGCCATGCAGTATGGTGTGCTCGCAAATTTATTGGAAATGAGCCATTTGCAGTATTACTTGGTGACGATATTGTACAAGCTGAAACACCATGCTTACGTCAATTAATGGATCAATACGAAGGAACACAATCATCTGTTATAGGTGTACAAACGGTGCCTGAAAATGAAACACATCGTTACGGTATTATCGATCCAGTTGAACAAAATGAACGTCGTTATCAAGTGCGCCAGTTTGTTGAAAAGCCAGTAGAAGGTACTGCACCGTCTAATTTAGCAATTATGGGACGCTATGTATTAACACCAGAAATCTTTATGTTCTTGGAAGATCAACAAACAGGTGCTGGTGGGGAAATTCAGTTAACAGATGCAATTCAAAGGTTAAATGAAATTCAACGTGTATTTGCTTATGATTTTGAAGGTACTCGTTATGATGTTGGTGAGAAGTTTGGCTTTATTAAGACAACGATTGAAATGGCACTTCAGAATGAAGATTTGAAAGATGAATTAATGAAATATATGAGTGGGCTTGTTGAAAAAGAAAATATACATATATAAAAGTGGGGTGGAAGGGTTTTGACCTTGGTAAAATTATCTGATGGGGATGTCACAGAGGTAAATGAGAAAAAAATAGATTGGGAAGCGGTAAATGCTCGTAAAGGGTATTTGTTTGCTAAGCGTTGCATGGATTTTATAGGAGCTTTATGTGGATTGATATTATTATCACCACTCTTTTTAATTATAGCGTTAATTATTAAATATGAGGATCCAAATGGAACAGTACTTTTTAAGCAAATTCGTGTAGGTAAAGATGGAAAAGAGTTTCATATGTATAAATTTCGCTCTATGGTTGCAGATGCGGAAGAAAGGCTTAAAGATTTACTGCAATATAATGAAGTGAACGGTGCTATGTTTAAAATGAAAGAAGATCCGAGGATCACAAAAATTGGAAAGTTTATTAGGAAAACAAGCCTAGACGAACTACCTCAGCTAATTAATGTTTTAAAAGGTGAAATGAGTCTTGTAGGACCAAGGCCGCCTTTACCACGGGAGGTAAAGGAATATACAACATATGATAAGCAAAGATTGCTAGTAATTCCAGGATGTACGGGGCTATGGCAAGTAAGTGGTAGAAATAACCTTGGATTTAAAGAGATGGTTCAATTAGATTTACAATATATAAAAAAAAGGTCGATCCTATTTGATATTATTATTATTTTCAAGACAGTGAAAGAAGTATTTTGTAGTAAAGAAGCATATTAATAAATATTTTATTCATTATAGAAGAGATTTTCAATATAAAACTTATATGTAATCGTAAATAATGATAATGGATAAAAAATTAAAATGATAATCCAGAGGTGTAGAATGATAGATGTGATTATACCTATATATAATGGGTATGAAGAAACAAGAGAATGCATTGAAGCGTTATTGAAATCTAATAATAAGATAGCGCATCGATTTGTTTTTATAAATGATAAGTCACCAAATGAGGATATTTTGAAATTATTAAATAGTATTGATGATGGCCGTGTTACGCTTTTAAATAATGAGGAAAACTTAGGGTTTGTTAAAACAGTTAATAGAGGAATGAGTGCATCGGAGAATGATGTGATTCTCCTAAATTCGGATACTGTTGTTACAGAAAATTGGATTGATAAAATGTATAAGGCCGCTTATTCTAATGAAAAAGTTGGTACAGTGACGGCATTAACTAATAATGGCACGATTGCTTCAGTTCCGTATTTTAATCAAGACAACGAACTGCCCAAAGGATATACAATAGAAGGATTTGCAAATTTGGTGGAGAGGGTCTCGGAAAGGGCTTATCCAACTATACCTACAGCTGTGGGGCATGCGATGTACATTAAAAGAAGCATGATTAATGAGATTGGTTTTTTTGATGAGGATTCTTTTGGAATGGGATATGGGGAAGAAATGGATTTTTCTTGTCGTTTAATTAGAAAAGGGTACAAAAATATTTTAGCAGACGATACATTCATCTTTCATTACGGAAGTACTTCATTTAAAGATGAAAAAGCACAACTGATTTTTGAAAATAAGAAGAAGCTCTTAAAAAATCATTGGTGGTACCCAATTAATGTGAGGGTCTTTTTGTATTTTAATAAAAAAGTGAAAAATATATGTAAGAGGATTCAAAAAGAAATGTAGAGGTTTGAAATGAACAAATTAAAAAAAATAGACACATTAATAATAGTTGGGCTAATTATTACGACTTTTTTTGCGAGATATTTTAAGGTTCTTTATCCAGAATGGTATAGAATTGATTTCTTGATTATGATTTATCTGTGCATGAGATTATTGAAGTTTAAATTTAAATTAAAGTTAAGTATTGTGTTGTCTTTCTATTTTTTAGTCTTGATTGTTTGTATTAATATTATGAAATTTGGGATAGGGGCAGTAGCAATAGATAACTTGCTAATGACTTTTATGCCATTAACAATAATTTTTTATGCAATATATTTAAAAACAGTTTATGGATATGAAGTACTTCACGCAGAAGCATTTCGGTTTACTAAGTTTTTAAATATCTATTTTTTATTTAATTCTAGCATTATCGTTGTACAGTATCTTACTGGAAGTTTTATGATGGTACAATTTTTTAAAATTAATCCGTTAATTGAAGATCATATGACAGGTTTTATTGGAATGAGTGGGGGCAATATCTTAAATTTTTTATGGATTGCGACGCTCCTCTTTAATCTTTATTTTTACTTTGATAAAAAATCTGTAAAAAGACTAATTATAATTTTAGTAGAAATGATAACTATGATGGGGCTTTCTGTTGTAAATGAAAATAAAATGTTTTTTGTAACAGTAATTATATATTTACTGTTATTCTTCTTTATTCAATTAGTAAGAGTAGGGATAGGCGCGAAACATTTTAGGCGATTTTTTCAGGTGGTCTGTTTCTCAATTTTAGGATTTTTTATTTTGTATATTTTAAATGAAAATATAGCAAACGAAATAAATAATGTTTTTAATTTATTAAAAGATTTTATATCTAACGATATTCCCGATCATCATAATGAGAGAGCGTATTTAAATTACTTGGCATTTGAGGTATATAATGCAGCAACCTCCGGTATAGGATTAAATAGTATTGATTTAAATAACCAGTCAATTCATCAACATTTAGGGATTAGTAGTTCATCGTTTATTATGATGCAAGGCGGTCTAGTGTATTTCTTTGCTATAGTTAATTTTTATACATTGATTATATTAGATTTAATTTCTATAAATAAGCGGGTTACAAAATTTGTCATGTATATAATTGTTTTTGTAACAATGCTAATTGTTTCGTACGCTACACAACCATTTAGAGATCATTATGTTGTTGCTATGTTAGTTTTTATTTATTTTACTTGTTATTTATCTTTTGCAAGAATTAAAGAGGTGAAGAATTGATTTATTCAGGGGTAGTGGTTTTATACAATCCAGATGTCGAAAACCTTGTAGAAAATATAAAAACTTTTTATGGACAGCTTGATTATTTATTTTTAGTAGATAACTCTGAAAAGCCCAGCCAATCGTTAATCTCTTTTTGTGAAGAGCAAAAATCAGATTGTAATATTCAATATATATTTCAAAATGGGAACTTTGGAATTGCTCATGCTTTAAATCAAGGAATTAAATTGGCAAAAAAGTATAATTCTGATTGGCTATTAACAATGGATCAGGATAGTTTATTTCAAGGAGATAGTTTTAAAGAATATATAAATTATATTGGGGAATTTGAGGATAAGAAATCAGATGTAGCACTTTTTACACCTTATCATAAGACAAAGTTCGATTTGTTGCATAAAGATGAGGATTTCGAGTACAAGAAAGCGGTTATGACTTCGGGAAACTTTCTCAAACTATCTGTTATAGAGTCAGTAGGTGTTTTTAGGGAGGATTATTTTATTGATAACGTTGATCACGAGTTTTGTTTGAGACTTCGAAAACATGGATATAAAATTGTTCAAATAAATAAGATTTATCTAATACATGAATTAGGTAATATAACGCCTAAAAAATTTTTAAAGCAGATAGTATATCCAACAAATCATAGTTATATTCGTAGATATTACATTTCAAGAAACCGCTTAAGGATGGTCAAAGATTATATTGACTTTGATAAAAAATATTGCTTTTTAGAGTTAAAAGCTTTTATAAAAGAAACCTTTTTTATCATTCTATTTGAAAGAAATAAAATTTCGAAATTAAAGAGCACTTTATGGGGAATACGAGATTTTATTTTTAACAATATGGGAGAGAATAAAAGGCTTAAGGAGAATAGAAAATGAAGGTAGCTGTAATTGGGTTAGGATATGTAGGTATTTCTTTAGCAGGATATTTTTCAGAGAAGCATCATATTATTGGATTTGATGTGAATAAAGAAAAAGTTGAAGAATATAAATTAGGCATTGATAGAACTGAAGAAATTGGAAAAAGGGTTAATCAATTAGGAATTGACTTTACAACTAAAATTGAAGATATACAAGAAGCAGATATTATTTTGGTAACTGTACCAACACCAACAGTAGCTGGAACAATTGATGCATCTTATGTTAAAAAAGCATCTGAAATGATAGCACCTTATATGAAACAAGGAGCTATAGTTGTATATGAAAGTACGGTATATCCATTCTTCACACGTGAAGAGTGCATTCCAATTCTAGAGAAATATAGTGGGAAAGAATGCGGAGTAGACTTTTCTGTTGGCTACTCTCCAGAGCGTGTCAATCCAGGGGATAAAAAAAATACAATCAAGAATATTACAAAAGTTGTCGCTGGCTATGATGAAGAAACAACGTATAAGTTAGGGGAATTTTACAGAAGTGTTATTGAAAAAGTTTATCCCGTGGATACATTAGAAGCAGCAGAGGCTTGTAAAGTTTTGGAAAACTCGCAGCGTGATTTGAATATAGCATTAATTAATCAGTTTGCAATGTTATACCCAGAAATTGATACGAATGCGGTTGTAAAAGCTATGAATACAAAATGGAATGCATTAGGCTTTACAAGTGGATTAGTTGGTGGACATTGCATTGCTGAAGATCCTCAATATTTAATTCATAAAACACGTAGTAGAGGGAATAAATTCACATTATTAGAAGAAGCACGTTATATTAATGAAGAAGTACCGCGCCATATTGTTGTTAAAACAATGGAATTGTTAAATAAGAGTGGGAAGGCCCTATCAACTTCAAAAATTTTAGTCAAAGGGATTACGTTTAAGGAGAATTGCCCAGATGTTCGTAATAGTAAAACTGTTACCATTGTTGAAGCCTTGAAGAAAAGTGGTGCAGAGGTCATTGTTGTTGATCCGATAGTGGATAACAAAGACTTAAAGCAGTATTACGGATTTGAAGCGCTAAAGGAATATAATGATGATGTAGATGTAATTATTTACGCTGTGGCACATGAAATTTTTAAAGAAGATGAAATCGATATTAATCAAAATATCATAGACGTCAAAGGGATATGGCAAGAATATAATATAAAAAACTATTATGCATTATAATATAATTTTTTATGGCAGTAAGCGAAAGTCTATATGGTTTATAAAATCATTACAAAATATTTATGATCCAATTAATAGCTTTAGAAGATAATAGTTTAAAAATTATGGAGATTAATGAGTTCTCTATAAATAATGACTCTTTAATTGTGGATTCATAAGTTTCATGAGGGGATTGAGTAGCGATTAGAAAAGTACTGTATTTAGCATTGGTAGATTTAGATGCTAAAGAATTCGTAGGCATAAAAAAGAAAGTAATGGGTCAAAAAGAAGCACTCAATTTTTTAGGAAAATGCGATTTGTTATATGTTAGGGCAAATGGTTTATATTTAAATCAAGAAAAAGTATTAGATTTTTTGAATTATAAAGATATATATAATTATATTTTAAATTCTAGCTTTCTTTCAGAATATGATTTGTGTTATATCAGACATCTTCCACCGATGAGTTTTTCTTATTTTAATTTTTTACGAGGGATCAAAAAGAACCCGAATTTAAAGGTTATTCTCGAAATTCCAACTTTTCCATATTACGGAGAAAGAAGTAATGCACAAAGCGTGAAGAATAAGCTTAACTTCTATTTGGATCAATTTTGTTTTAGTAAGTTGATTTCACAGTATATTGATCATATTGTTACATTTAATTACTTTGAAGATACGGTGTTTGGTATCGAAAATATTAAATTAGTAAATGGTATTAGTGAAAGTCAGATGCCACTAATTAAAAAGGAAAAATCAAACTTAAAAGAAATAAATATTCTAGCTGTATCTACGTTAGTTTCTTGGCATGCATATGACAGATTGATTCTAGGATTAAATGAATATAAAGATAAGGGACTTAATGAATATACTATAAAGCTACATTTTGTGGGGGAGGGGCCAGAACGAAATAATCTAGAGAATTTAACCAATGATTTATCACTGAATGAATTTATCTATTTCTATGGCTATAAAAACGGTGATGAATTAGAAGAAATTTATGGGGAATCTGATATTGGAGTTTCAAGCCTAGGGTTATTTAAAAAAGGCGGGGCTGGGGATTCTCTAAAAGCAAAAGAGTATATGTTGGCAGGACTACCTATAATAGTTGATGAGAATGAGAAATACTATTTAGGTAAGGAGTTTGTTCTTGATATACCTAGTAATGGGAATCCTATAGACTTAGAACAAGTGGTTAAGTTCTATAATTCAATCACTAGTCAGGGCTCTGAAATAAGAGAGTTTTGCTTAGAAAATTTTAGTTGGAATAGACAGATTGAAAAATTATTAGAGATAGTTGAAAAATAAATTTTTCGAGGAGTTTCAAATGAATAAAATAGATATACTTTTACCTGTATTTAATTCAATACAAGAAACAATTCAATGTATTGAAAGTATTGTAAAAAATACTCCTAAAGATAAATATGTATTGCATATTTTAAATGATTGTAGCACGGATTCATTGGTAAAAGAGACATTAGATAGTTATGCTAGTGAAAATATTATTACTTATCACCAAGAAGAGAATATGGGTTTCACTAAAAATGTGAATTTTGGATTGAAAAATACCAAAAATGATGTAGTGATTTTAAACAGCGATACAATTGTAACATTAGGATGGTTGGAAAAATTAGAACAAGTAGCATATAAAGACGATTGGATAGCTGCGGTAAATCCATTTAGTAATTATGGACAGTTTTCTTCCATACCCACTAAGTTTGAGGGGTTTAATTTAGGGATGGATTACCAAAATGTAGTGGAATTATTGGCATTAATGGATAATATTCCAGATTATATAGAAGTCCCATGCTTGGTCGGATTCTGTATGTATTTTAAAAGAGAAATATTAAATAAAGTCGGATTATTAGATGAAGAATCTTTTCCAAGAGGATACGGAGAAGAAACGGATTGGTGTGGACGTGCGCGAAAGCAGGGGTATAAATTAATAGTTACCCCTAAATCATATGTCTTTCATATCGGGGGAGTTTCATTTGGTGCAGAAAAGGAAATTTTAAGAAAAAATGCCACGAAAATTATAAAGGAGAGGTATCCTCATTTTTATAATGAATTGAACCACTTCGAAAAGTCAGATAATGAAATCAAGAAAATCAGGAAAAAGTTGACATATGAATGTTTGAATAAACGTAAAAGCTTAATTTTCGCGTATCTTAAATGCGAGTTACAACATCGAAAATACAAGATGAAAAATCTTATAAAAGGGTTGTAATTAGTTTATGGGTAAACTTGTATCAAATTATTTGTTCACAGTAACGTACCAGTTACTTTTGATGATAACACCATTTATTACGACACCATATGTTTCACGGGTTTTAAAGCCACAAGGAATTGGGATTGATGCATATGTAATGTCGGTTGTTCAACTTTTTTTGGTATTTGCTATTTTAAGTATACCCTTATATGGGAGTAGGCAAGTTGCAACAAAAGAAAATATAACAGAAACATCAAAAGAATTCTGGTCTATTTATATAATTCAAATAATAGTTTCATTATTTACTTGTATTATGTATTTTTTATTTATTAGTGTAACTACTGATTATAAGGAACTATTTTTTATTCATATTTTTAGCTTAGTAGCTGCTGCTATAGATATTTCATGGTATTTTATTGGGAAAGAACAAATAAAAAAAATTACAATAAGAAATATTTTGATTAGATTACTAGGAATATTTTTAGTCTTTGCGTTAGTAAAAGATTATAATGATTTATCGTTGTATATAATAATTAATACTACAACATTATTTGCAGGACAACTAATAATGTGGATTCCATTATTAAAAGAGATTAGGTATGTGAAAATTACTTTTTTAAATATAAAGCCTCATATTTTACCGATAATTACCTTGTTCATACCACAATTATTGATTCAAGTATATGTACTAGCTAATAAGGTTGTACTTGGAAATATATCTGGTGAAACAGAAGTGGGTTATTATAATCAAGCTAATAAAATCATAAAATTAGCCTTAGGTGTAATAACGTCGTTAGGGACAGTGTTATTACCTAGAATGGCATTAGAATTTTCTAAAGGAAATATATCTCAAATAAAGATGTATACAAAGTATACATTACAATTTGTATTAATGATAACACTGCCAATGACTTTTGGAATGATGTCGATAGCACCTAATTTTGTAAATTGGTTTTTTGGTGAAGGGTATTCGGAAGTAGCTACATTAATTATTTTGATGAGCCCAGTAATTCTATTTGTAGGTTTAGCAAATATCTTTGGACTTCAAATATTAATCCCAACCAATCAGTCAAATAAATATTCTATAGCTGTGACTGTCGGAGCTGTATTAAGTTTAATAGTAAACTTAATACTAGTACCTTCTTATGGAGGTATCGGCACAGTAGTAGCCCTATTGGTGGCAGAGGTAATAGGAGCGCTAATTTTAATGTTTTATGCTAGAGAATATTTTATTATGAGTTATTTCATGAAATTATTTTGTAGATACTTCGTTTTGAGTATAGGAGTTTATATTTTAGTTATCTTAATCGGTAATATTATGAGTTGCTCACCTCTTTTAATTACGGTAATACAATTGCTTGTTGGTGGGGCATTTTATCTTGCTGGATTACTGATAATTAGAGATTCAATGATTGGTAAATTAGTAAATGTTATTAATAGTAAATTGGTTAAGAGAGGAAAGTGAACATGAAAGGCATTATTTTAGCAGGTGGAAGTGGAACAAGATTATATCCATTAACAATGGTGACAAGTAAACAATTGTTACCTATATACGATAAACCAATGATTTATTACCCACTATCTACACTGATGTTAGCGGGAATTCGTGAAATTTTAATTATTTCAACACCAGAGGATACACCACGTTTTGAATCTTTGTTAGGAGATGGATCTCAATTTGGTATTTCTCTTCAATATAAAGTACAACCAAGTCCAGATGGATTAGCACAAGCATTTATTATTGGTGAAGAATTTATTGGTGATGATTCTGTAGCGATGGTACTAGGGGACAACATTTATTATGGTAGCGGAATGCGCAAAATGTTACAGCGTGCAGCTCAGAAGGAAAGTGGAGCTACAGTGTTTGGTTATCATGTACATGATCCAGAGCGTTTTGGTGTAGTTGAATTTGATGAGAACGGGAAAGTATTGAGTGTAGAAGAAAAACCGAAAGAGCCGAAATCAAATTACGCAATTACTGGTTTATATTTCTATGATAATCGCGTAGTTGAAATTGCGAAAAATGTTAAACCATCGGCACGTGGAGAATTAGAAATTACATCTATAAATGAAGCATATTTAAATAATGGTGAGTTAGAAGTTGAATTATTAGGCCGTGGTTACACATGGTTAGATACAGGTACACATCAAAGTCTTGTGGATGCAACAAACTTTGTAAAAACAGTTGAAGATCATCAAGGAATTAAAATTGCAGCACTTGAAGAAATTGGCTTTATTAATGGTTGGATTAATAAAGAAACTTTAATTGAATCAGGTGATCAGTGCTCTAAAAATGGTTATGGTCAATATTTATTAAAAGTAGCAAACGGTAGCATTAAATACTAATTTGGAGTGAATGTAATGAAAGTGTTAGATACGAATCTATTAGGTGTAAAAGTAATTGAGCCAAAAGTATTTGGAGATCATCGTGGTTGGTTTATGGAAACTTATAGCGATAAGGCAATGAAAGAAGCTGGAATTGATCTGCAATTTGTACAAGACAATCAATCCTTTTCTGCAACAAAAGGAACACTTCGTGGTTTACACTATCAGTTAAATCCTAAAGCACAAACTAAGCTTGTACGTTGTACACGCGGATCAATTTTTGATGTAGCGGTCGATATTCGTAAGGGAAGTCCTACATACGGTCAATGGTTCGGTATTGAGCTAAGTGCAGAAAATAAAAAACAGTTATTAGTTCCAAAAGGATTTGCACATGGATTTATGACATTAACAGACGATGTTGAGGTTCAGTATAAAGTTGATGAATTATATGCTCCGGAATGTGATCGAGGCATTGTTTGGAACGACGCTGAAATTGGTGTTGATTGGCCAATGGAAATTCAACCAGTGTTATCTGAAAAAGATGAAAAAGCACCTTCATTAAAAGAAGCAGAAACTAACTTTGTATACGGGGAGTAAAAAAAATGAAAATTTTAGTAACCGGTTATAATGGTCAGCTTGGATATGACGTAGTAAAACGTGGAGAGAAGCAAGGACTAGAAATGCAAGGTATTGGAATAGAAGACTTAGATATTACAAACGAAGCTGCGGTTTATGAATTTGTAGATAAAGTAAAACCAGATGCAATTATTCATTGTGCGGCATATACGGCTGTTGATAAATCTGAAGATGATAAGTATCTTTGTTGGAATGTGAATGTAGAAGGTACAAAATACCTTGCTACAGCAGCAAAAAAATTAAATGCTAAATTTGTTTATATTAGTACGGATTATGTATTCGATGGAGAAGGAACTCATGCATTTGTAGAAAATGACACACCTAATCCGGTTGGATACTATGGTTTAACAAAGTATGAGGGAGAAAAAGTAGTTAGAAGCCTAATAGATAAAAACTTTATTGTGCGTATTTCATGGGTATTCGGTATTAATGGAAATAACTTTATTAAAACAATGCTTCGTTTAGGTGAAACACGTAACGAACTGAACGTTGTGGGCGATCAAATAGGATCACCAACTTACACATATGACTTAGCTCGTTTGTTAGTTGATATGGTCGTAACAGAGAAATATGGTACATATCATGCTACAAATGAAGGTTTTTGCAGTTGGGCTGAATTTGCACAAGAAATTTTTGAGATTGCAGGACAAGATGTAAAAGTAAATAGTATTACAACAGAAGAATATCCTACTCGTGCAGTACGTCCTAAAAATTCACGTATGTCTAAGCAGAAATTAATTGATAATGGATTTGAGCCATTACAAGATTGGAAAAAAGCGACAAAACATTATATTAAACAATTACAACAAGAGGTGAAATAAGTTGGAAAAAAAGAAAGTATTAGTTACAGGTGGCGCAGGCTTTATTGGGGGTAATTTTGTTCAATATATGGTAAATAAATATCCTCAATATCATATTATTAATTTAGATGTACTGACATATGCTGGAGATTTAACAAAGCATAAAGATATTGAGAATAAAGATAACTATTCATTTGCTAAGGTTGATATCGTAGACCGTCAAGCGGTAAACCAACTATTTGAACAAGAAAAATTCGATTATGTTGTTCATTTTGCTGCAGAGAGCCATGTTGATCGTTCAATTACTGAACCTGAAGTATTTATTAGCACAAATGTATTAGGGACACAAGTGTTATTAGATGCAGTAAAGGCATATGGTATTACTAAATTCGTTCACGTATCAACAGACGAAGTATACGGTGAATTAGATTTTGATCCAACTACATTCTTCACAGAAGATACACCTTTACAACCAAATAGCCCATATAGTGCAAGTAAGGCTTCTTCTGACCTATTAGTTCGAGCATATCATGAGACATTTGGTTTACCAGTTAACATTACACGTTGCTCAAACAACTATGGACCATTCCATTTCCCAGAAAAATTAATTCCATTAACAATTTCACGTGTATTGAATGATGAAAAAGTTCCTGTATATGGGGACGGTAAAAATATTCGCGACTGGTTACACGTTATTGATCATTGTGCCGCAATTGATTTAGTTATGCATGAGGGTGCAAATGGAGATGTTTATAATGTTGGTGGACATAATGAGCGTACAAATTTAGAGGTAGTCAAAACTATCATTAGTACACTTGGCAAATCGGAAGAACTAATTGAGTTTGTTCAAGATCGACTAGGTCATGATAAGCGCTACGCAATTGATCCAACAAAATTAGAGAAATTAGGTTGGAAACCAACTTACACATTTGAAACAGGAATTGCTCAAACAATTCAGTGGTATTTAGATAATGAAGAATGGTGGAAAGCAATTGTATCCGGTGAGTATCAGGGGTATTTTGCTAAGCAATATTCATCATTATAAAAAATTGAATTAAACAGTTTATTAAGTAAAAGAGATAAGTTTTGAATAACTTATCTCTTTTATTTTTTTATTGTGTAAAAATTTATGTTAGTTTCTATTTTGGGATATTGATATTAAAAAATTAGAAATAAGAGGATTATAATTACGTATGATTTCACTTTTAAATTTTCTCATAAGTAAATTAAAGAAAACAGAATATAAGTTAGATAGTAGTATAACAACTATTAATATACTAGGTATTGTTTCTTCTAGAACAATAAGCTTATGGCGCGGTTTTTTTAAACGTATTGGCTTAAAGAAGTGTGGAAAGGTGTTATTTATAGGGAGAAGGGTAATTTTAAAAAATAAAAATGCAATTGAGTTAGGGAATGGAGTAACTTTAGGTAATTATGTATCTTTAGATGGATTATCTAAAGAAGGACTTAAGATTGGTAATAACGTGAATATTGGTTCTTATACAATTATTGCATGCTCAGGGAGTCTGAAGCACCTTGGAAAAGGTATGACTATCGGAGATAATAGTGGTATTGGAGATTTTAGCTTTTTTGGAGCAGCAGGTGGAATTAGAATTGGGAAGAATGTTATTATGGGACAAAATGTGAGATTTCATTCAGAAAATCATAATTTTGATAGATTAGATATTCCTATTAAAGAACAGGGCGTTACTAATAAGGGTATAATCGTTGGAGATGATTGCTGGATAGGATCCGGGGCAGTTTTCTTAGATGGAGTTAAAGTAGGAGAGGGCTCTGTGATAGGTGCTAATACTTTAGTAAATAAAGATATTCCACCTTTTAGTGTTGCTGTGGGGAACCCTGTCAAGATTGTAAAAAATCGAATAGAGAATGGGGAGGGAACAAATTGAAAATATTGCATATTTCACTGGGTTTACCACCTTATCGCACAGGTGGCTTAACGAAATACTCAGTAGATTTAATGCATTCACAAGGACAAGAGCATCAAGTGTTTCTTTTGTATCCGGGAAAATTTACCTTTTCGAAAAAGACAGCTATTAAGAAAAATAAACCATATGGAAGTATATCGGTATATGAATTAGTTAACCCTTTACCGATTCCTTTATTAAATGGGATTAATCAACCTGAACATTTTATGAAGGAAATAGATCATAAGGTATATGAGGAATTTTTAATAGAATTAAAACCAGAGATAATTCATGTACATACCTTGATGGGGATACACAAAGAATTTTTTGAAACGGCAAAGAAATTAGATATAAAAATTGTATTTACTACACATGATTATTTTGGTCTTTGTCCAAAAGTAAATTTGATGGACTCAAAAGGTAACGTTTGTAATGATTTTGATGATGGGAAAAGCTGTATAGAATGTAATGTGAATGCATTAAGTCTTCCGATGGTTCATGTGATGCAATCGTATCCATATCGTTATTTAAAAGATAGTAGTATCGTAAAATCGCTTAGAAAAATTAAAAAGAATCAGACTAAAAATAATACTATAGGTACTAGTGTAGAACGAGAAATCGAAGAAGTAGATGTGAATTTAGCAACGCATTATATAGAATTACGCGACTATTATTTAACAATATTCAGATTGATAGACTATTTCCATTTCAATAGCTCTATAGCAAAAGAGCAATTTGAAAAATATCTTGAGGTAAATGGGAAGATAGTCTCTATTAGTCATCAAGATATTTCTGACTATCGTCAAGAGCGTAATGTTAAACAAAGAGGAAATGAAGTAGTTAGATTAGGATATTTAGGACCCATAGATACCTATAAAGGATTTTACTCTTTAAAAGATCAATTGGATTCTTTAAAGGAAAAGGGATATACTAATTGGCACCTAGGAGTTTATGGTGATTTTGTAAATGATCCAGACACATATAATCCTAAATATTATACTTTTTATGGTCGTTATACTTATAGTCAGTTAAAAGATATTTTTAATGAAGTTGATTTATTAATTATCCCTAGTATTTGGAAAGAAACTTTTGGGTTTATTGGTTTAGAAGCACAATCGTATGGTGTTCCAATTATGGTTTCTGAATATGTTGGTTTCAAGGACTTAGTACAAGATGGAGAAACTGGCTTTATATATAAAGTAAATAAGCACGATTTTATTGATAAATTATCAATGATTCTTGACGACACTTCATTATTAGATTATGTAAATGGAAATTTATTGAAATTGGATTTTCCTCATTTAATGAAGCAACATACTAAAGAAATAATAAACCTGTATCAAGAGGTAAGAGCGGGAGAAGAATAGATGAAACACGTATTTATTATTGGATCGAAAGGAATCCCAGCTAAGTATGGGGGATTTGAAACATTTGTAGAGTATTTAACAGAACGTAGGCAAAGTAAGGATATTCAGTATCATGTGTCTTGCTTAGCGGATAACAATGAAGAATTTGAGCATAATAAGGCGAGATGCTTCAATGTGAAGACACCTGAAATTGGGAGTGCGAAAGCTGTAGCATATGATATATTGAGTTTAAGAGAGTGTATTAGTTATATAAAAAAAAATAATCTTAAAAACTGTATTGTATATATACTCGCATGTCGTATTGGTCCATTTTTCTCTTTCTATAAAAGGAAATTAGAAAAAATGGGTGTTCAAGTTTTTGTAAATCCAGATGGGCACGAATGGAAAAGAACTAAATGGAGTCCAGCTATTAGAGCTTATTGGAAAATATCTGAAAATCTAATGGTCAAGCATGCTGATTTACTGGTATGTGATTCTAAAGGTATTGAGTCTTATATTCAAGAGGATTATAAAAAGCATGAACCAAAGACAACATTTATTGCTTATGGTGCAGATGTTACAACTTCTTCTTTAAATGAAGATGACAGCACATTAATTGAATGGTATAAGAAACATGATGTAGCTGCGGGTGAATATTATTTAGTAGTTGGTCGTTTTGTTCCAGAGAATAACTATGAGTTAATGGTTCGTGAATTTATGAAATCCAATTCTAAAAAGGATTTTGTTATTATTTCTAATGTTGAAGAAAACCAATTTTATCAAGAATTATTAACAAAAACGAATTTTAATAAAGATCCTCGCATTAAATTCGTTGGTACTGTATATGACCAAGATTTGTTAAGAAAAATTCGTGAAGATGCATTTGCTTATTTCCATGGACATGAAGTGGGTGGGACAAACCCATCATTATTAGAGGCGTTAGCGTCTACGAAGTTGAATCTGCTTTTGGATGTAGTATTCAATAAAGAAGTTGGCGAAGAAGGTGCGGTTTATTTCTCTAAAGAAGAAGGCTCTTTAGCTAATTTAATTCAAGAAGTAGAGGCTTATTCTGGAGATAAAATTGATAATTTAAGTAACAAAGCTAAAGATCGAATTAATCATGAATATTCATGGGAGAAAATAGTAAATGATTATGAGAGTTTATTTTTAAATTCTTGATATATAAACATGTATGCCTTCTATTAATGAAATAGTAGAGTAGCATTTAGTTTACAAGTCATTTACAAGTTATGTGTATATCCGTATAGTATTATATGGAATGAAATTTATAATGTTGAAATTGTTACCCGAAAGAAGGAAAAACGATGAAGAAAAAGATTCTATTTTGGATTCTAGGTATCATTGGTGTTCTTGTTATTGCTGGCGGTGTCTATGCATATACTGTTTACTCTAATGTATCTAATACTTTAGATGCAGTACACAAACCATTGGATCGTAATAAATCTGAAAAACGTGATAAACAGGTAGATATTTCTGATCAGAAACCAATTTCAATTTTACTAATGGGAACTGATCAACGAGAAAGTGAAACTTCTAGATCGGATTCTTTAATGTTATTTACATTGAATCCGAAAACAAAATCAATGAAGATAACAAGTATTCCTCGTGATACTTATACAGAGATTATTGGTAAGGATAAAAAGGACAAGATCAATCATGCGTACGCTTTTGGTGGCGTTGATATGTCTGTAAAAACAGTAGAGAATTTTCTTAATGTACCAGTTGATCATTATATTGAGGTAAACATGGCTGGGTTCAAAGATATTGTAGATGCTGTTGGAGGTGTTGATGTAAATAACGATTTGGAGTTTACATCGAGAGATCAACATTTTGCTAAAGGTAATATCCATTTAAATGGTGAAACAGCATTAAAATATACTCGTATGCGTTACGAAGACCCACGCGGTGACTTTGGTCGTCAAATGCGCCAACGCCAAGTCATCCAAGCTGTAATTAAAAAAGGTGCAAGTGTATCTTCTCTAGCTAGTTACGGTGATGTGTTAAAAGCGATTGAGAAAAACGTTAAAACAAGTTTAACTCAGGATCAAATGTTTGAGATTCAAAAGAACTATAAAGACTGCATGGAGAATAGTGAAGAAATCCAAATTCCAGGTGATGGACACAAAGCTGCTGATGGTATCTGGTATTACTATGTTCCAGATGCAGCAAAACAAGATATTACGAATAAGTTAAGAGCGCATCTTGAAGTGACTAAGTAATATGTAATAACCCAACTCCTTTGGTAGGAGTTGGGTTTATTTTTGCGTGAATTTATATTAGTATTATATGTTGTGAGAATAATAGATGAGGTGAATCGATGA
>WPCH01051461.1_pt1 | contig 19007 bp, 23 predicted proteins | sample 5399881 | NCBI WGS metagenome assembly WPCH01 (sample SAMN12869468, study PRJNA574797) | sludge metagenome | isolation source: wastewater treatment of pH5 | place: China:Beijing | collected 2019-05-20
GTTTACATAAATAAGATTATAGGAAGTGTTTGTAAGGTATATATTACATTTATATCAAAAATAGGTGTGAATACTGATTTATATATTATTCATTTCCCTGTATAAATTAGTTTTGGTTACGTATTTTTTTAAAAATAAGACTCTTTGATTAAAATGAGGTGGTGGTCGTGGCTAGACAACGAAGCCCGAATAGAGATAAAGCTTTTGAAGTATTCAAAGAACATGATGGAAATATCACGAACCGAAAGATTGCTGAGATTTTAAATGAAGATGAAAAAATTGTAGCTGTTTGGAAGCAACGAGATAAATGGAATGTTGTACAACAATCAGATGAAAGTTGTACAACGAATAAAAGTAAAATCGGAGCACCAAAAGGAAACCAAAATGCGATAGGCAATCCGGGTAATAAGAATCCTAAATGGGGTAATAAGAATGCTGTTGGTCATGGCCCACCAAAGGGAAATGACAACGCAACTACTCATGGTTTGTTCAAAAAGATAATTCCTAATGATGATCCATACGCAATGGAATTAATTGAAGAAATACAAAACCATACAGGATTAGATATGTTGTTTCATTCGATTCAATTACAATACTTCAATATCCTCAACTCACAACGCATTATGCACGTTAGGGATAAGGATGATATGTCTAAGGAAGTTATAAGTGAATCTGAAGGTGGAGAAGCCTATATGGTTCAATTTGCATGGGATAAGCAAGCCAATTTACTTACTGCTTATGCAAGAGCGATGAATACATTGACTTCTATGATAGAGAAGTTTAATAAGTTAGCTGATGTTGATGATGAAAGACGTACAAAGTTAAGTTTAATGGAAGCTCAAATAGATAAATTAAAAGCTGATACAAATAAAGAAGATAAAGATGTGTTGAGAGTACAGATCATTGACGATGTGCCACAGGATGATGACGATGTATAACGTTATTAGTACTAAAGAACTTATTGGTGGTGGATATAATCGCTTTTGGCATTGCAAGAACTTCTATAGAGTTTGCAAAGGTTCTCGTGGTTCTAAGAAGTCTAAAACAACTGTATTAAACTTTGTTAAACGAATCATGCAATATCCCTGGGCTAACTTATTAGTGGTTCGTAGATACTCCAATACATTAAAACAATCTTGTTACACTGATTTAAAATGGGCCATTAACAGATTGGGAGTAAAAGACCAATTTAAGTTTAATGAATCTATGCCTGAGATAACATATAAACCTACTGGACAGAAGATATTATTTCGTGGTCTTGATGATCCATTGAAAATAACATCTATTACTGTTGATGTGGGTAATTTGTGCTGGGCTTGGTTTGAGGAAGCTTACGAAATAGAAGATCAGCATAAGTTTGAAACTGTTGTTGAATCAATTCGTGGTTCTTTTGATGCTCCTGACTTCTTCAAACAGATTACAGTTACTTTTAACCCTTGGAGTGAAAACCATTGGCTTAAATCTTATTTCTTTGATGAAGCTACACAAGCTTATGATACATTCGCTATAACTACTACTTATAAATGTAACGAGTGGTTAGATGAACAGGATAGAGCGCGTTATGAGAGTTTATATATTAAGAACCCAAGACGTGCAAGAATCGTTTGTGATGGCGAATGGGGCGTTGCTGATGGTCTTGTATATGAAAACTTCCAGGTACGAGACTTTGATATTGATGAAATAAGGCAAAGGAAAGATGTGCAAAGTGCTTTTGGTCTCGACTTTGGTTATACAAACGATCCAACAGCATTAACATGTTCTTTGGTTGATTTAAGGAATGAAACGATTTATGTATTCGATGAACATCATGAAAAAGGTATGAGTAATAAACGAATTGCTAAAATGATTGAATCTAAAGGATACATGAAAGAACGTATTACCGCTGATTCAGCCGAACCAAAGAGTATTGATGAACTTGAATCGCTTGGCATTAGAAGAATTGAAGGAGCGCGAAAAGGTAAAGACTCCATTAACAATGGTATTCAATTTATTCAAGGATTCAAGATAGTAATACATCCTTCTTGTGTAGAGTTTATAAAAGAGATAAACAACTACATTTACGATACTGATAAAAAGACAGGAAAACGTCTTAATACTCCGATTGATGACTTTAACCATCTTATGGATGCATGGCGTTACTCATTAGAGAGATTCTTAGTTAAATCAGGTGTGAAAGTACTTAATATTTAGGAGGTGAGGAATTGCGAAGTGAGTTATATGCAAACAACAACGGTATTAAACTTACTACAATGCAAGAAAAGAAGCATTTGTATAAGATAAGAAACAATGCGTTTGATCCAAATGAATTCATTAAAGATTTTATTGATATCAGAAACGAAAGATTACGTAAGTATAAACAATATACAACTGAAAAGAATGCTATTGATGGTAGGGAAAAACCTGACAGTGATTTAATTAAGGTTTGGAACAAAATACACAATAGTTTCTTTAATTTAATCGTAGATCAGAAGGTTGGATATGTATTTGGTAACCCTATCTCTTATCAAATTGAAGAAGAAGTATCTGAGAATGAAAGAGAATGGGTTAAGGAATATCTATATAACCAAGATGTATTCCTTAAAGATATCGAAACAGGTACCCAGCAAGCTGCTTGCGGTGTTTCTTATCGTTTATTAGATATACAAACACAATCGATTCCAAGTGTAGTAGAAACTGTTGCTAGCTTAAAGAACATTAACTCCTGGGATGCTTATGTATTAGGGCATAAAGAAGCCGCTATTGTTTTATCTGAGGATTATACAGAAAAAGGACACACGCAGATACTTACGCTTTATACAAAAGATTTGATCCTCGAATATCATTCTGCAGCAAGCGAAGTAAACGGAATGATAGGATTTGATATTGCTGGTGACATAAGTAATTTACTTGGTGTCGTTCCTGTTTTCGAGTTTAGAAACAACCAAGAAATGCACAGTGACTTCGAAACTGTTGAAGATCTTAATGACGCTTACGATAGAATGATTTCTTCTGGTGCTGATGAAGTTGAGCAGTTCCGTTTAGCTTATATGCTTATTACTGGCGTTGACATCGAAGAAGATGAAGCAAAAGCGCTGTTTAAAAAAGAAACAGGTATTCTTAATATCCGTAATCCGGAAGGTAAAGCAGAGTTCTTAACTAAGATGATGCCAAAAGAGTTCTTTGAGTACTTTGTAGGATTACTTGAAAAGAACATATTCCGCTTCTCGAAATCAGTTGATGTAAACGATGAGGCTTTTGCAGGTGGCAATGAATCTGGTGAAGCTCGTAAATGGAAACTGATTGCTCTTGAGTTTAAAGCGAATTTAACTGAATCATGGTTCGAAAAAGGATTACGTGACATGTTTGAAGGTATTGTTGCTTATATGCGTATTAAATTAGGCATGAATAGCATTGTAAGTTCAAACATATACGCTGACTTTACTCGTACATTACCGGTCGATTTAGGATACTTAGCTGATACATTAACGAAACTAACAACAATCTTATCTGAACGTACTATTCTTGGTATGGTTCCTGGTATTGATGATGTAGACGCAGAACAGGAACAAAAGAAACGAGAGCGTGAGGATAAGATGAATGAAATGAACAGTTTCGGTGATTTCGGGCAGGTGAACCCAAATGACGCAGAGCAAACAGGAGAAGTACTGGACGAAGAGAAAGCAACAGATAATAAAGGTAGCGGACAAACACGCTGATGATGGCTTATTACTGTACCAGGCATTCTTTCAAGAGAAGTTAGCTGAAATAGAACTACTTATCCAGAACTATTACGATAAATACGGTAAGGACAATGTAATTGAGTATTATAAACTGATGCAGGAAATGAGTGTAAGTGAAAGAAAAGACTTATATTCCAACTATCAGGAACTTATTGCAAGGTATCCACAGCTTAATAACTTTACAGAAATACGCTACAGCTTCTATAAGTTACAAAGATTAGATGGCCTTATGGTTAATATCATGTACAAGCTCTATGAAATGGGAGCTATGGAAGAAGAAATACTAAAAGATAAGCTATCTCTTACTTACCAGGAAACATATTATCGTAACCTGTATGACAATGCTATGTATTACGGAATGACTGGCACTTATCATGCTGTCAGTGAAGAAGTATTGCGAGCTACGCTATATAAGAAGTGGGTAAAGAATCAAAACTTCTCTGATCGTGTTTGGGGCAACACAAAGCGGTTAACTTTATATCTGCAAGACGAACTACCTAAAATGCTTTCTACTGGTACAAGTTATAAGGAAGTAACAAAACAACTTCGTAATAACTTTGATGTTAAATGGCATGAAGCAGAACGTTTAGCAAGAACAGAGAGTGCTTTTATCACTGAACACGCTACGCAAGATGCTTATAAACGTGATGGGATTAAACAATACCGTGTCTTATCAACATTAGACAGAAGAACATCTAAGATATGCCAAGAACAGGATGGTAAAGTATATGATCTCGATAAAGCGGTTGTCGGTAAGAACTACCCGCCGTTTCATCCACATTGCAGAACAACTACAATTAGCGCTACTTCTAAGATTCAATACCGTGCTATGAATATCAATAGAGGATATGAACGTGTTCCTGATATGACTTATAAGAAGTGGGAAGATACTTATGTTAAAGCAGCCTAATAAGGTTGTTTTTTATTTTGGAAAGGATGATATAAATGAATTTCGGTCAAGCGATTGAAGCAGTTAAAGCAGGAGAAAAGATTTCGCGAGCAGGTTGGAACGGTAAAAATATGTTTGTTGTTTATCAAAAAGGATATCCGAATGGTATTCCATGTAATAAACAAACTGCTGAAGCATGGGGATTAAATGAAGGTGATTTATTCAAAGTACGCCCTTACCTACAATTACGATGTGCAGATGGTACGCATGCAATGTGGGCACCAAGTACTTCAGATGCTTTAGCAGAAGATTGGGAGATTGTTAAATAATATAATACTCGTCCTTAGCACGACATTAAAAGGCTTATTTTTCATACCAAAATACCGAACTATTGGGGCTTGTACTCAATGGGGCGATAGGAGGAAATACACATGTTTAAGAAAGAACAGGAAACACAATATAGATTGAAATTAAATTTACAATTCTTTTCTGAAGGCGGAGAAGAACTCGGTGGGGAACAAGCTCCAGCATTTACGTTAGAACATTTTCAAAACTTCTTAGATACAAACGTGGATGCACAAAAACTTATGCAGTCTCGTATTGATAGCGGCGTTTCTAAGGGTGTTGAAGCATATAGAACAAAAACTGTTCCTGAACTTATTGAAAAAGAGATTGCTAAGCGTACAGAAAAGACACCAGAACAAGTTCAAATGGAAGAAATGAAAGCTGAAATTGAAAAGATGAAAGCTGAAAATACTCGTAAAACTATCGAAACAGAAGTCGCAAAACAAGCTGATAAATTAGGAATTGATGCTGAATTCGCTCTTAAATACTGCGTTGATGCCGCTTCATTGGACAACACACTTAACAATATCAAAGGATTCAATGATTATGTAGAATCATTAGTTTCTGATCGTGTACAAAAGAGTGTTGATGAACGCTTCGCTAATAATTATGCAAAAGGCGCAGAAATGACATTGCCTAAGACAAATGCAACTGGGAATGTGTCTAGCTTAGAAATAATTCAAAAACAATTACTGAAACAATAAGGAGTCGATAATAAATGAAAAAAACAACTGATTTACTTTCCGTAGAGAAAATCGATTTATCTGAAGCAATCGCATACGCTTCACCAATGGATACGCCATTTACAACATTACTATTACAAAACGGTTTAACTGCTGACGCGAACAGCCCAGAGATTTCTTGGAGAGAAGCTGCGCTTGATACAAATCGTAAAGGTCCTCAATTAGAGGGTGCAGATGCTACTGATCCAAATAAAACATTACGCGAGTTAATCAAGAATAACCAACAAATCTTCCAACGCACAGCTGAAGTGTCAGGAACATTAAACGCTGTGAAAGTTACAGGGGTTCCTGGTGGAGAAATGGCTTCTGAAATTAACGATCGTATGATTGAAGCTAAAGATGATTTAGAGTGGTACTTATTGCAAGGTACAAAAGCTGATGAATCTGGTACAACTCCACGACAAATGAACGGGCTTATTAACTTAATTAACTCTCGTAACAAATTCGCAGCAACGGGCGGAAAATTATCAGCAGATGATTTAATTAAAGCTTTCCGTTTATGCTGGGAAAAAGGTGCTGGTGGAGATAAATTAGTACAATGTGGCGCACAAGTAGCAGAGTTTATTGATAAATTATTCAAAGTTGAAAAAGGTGTAATGATTCCTGCGCTTCAAGGTGGAGGTAATATCATTGGCTTAACTGCTGATGTAATCCATACTCGTTACGGCCGAGGGAATATCGTGTTAAATCGTCATATGCCAGACGGTGCTTTAGCTATCGTTGATTTAAACCAAGTGCGTATTCGTCCACTTCGTAAAATGGCAGCTGAGAAATTAGCTAAAACTGGTGACTCTGAAAAACAAATGATTGCTGGTGAATATTCATTAGAACTTAAAAACAGTTATGCTGGTGCGGTAATCCATGGAATTACAGGTTATGTAGATCCGACAACACCAGTACAACCTTAATAAAAGGAGGAATAATATAAATGGCAGCTAAAAGCAAAACAGTATACAAAGTAATTGCACCTAAACCGTTTATTTATGTGGCTTTAAATGAATTTAGTGGGGTCTGGGCAGATGAAAAGGGTGTATTCACCACTGAAGACGAAACTGTATATAAATATCTATTAAAATTCGCTGAATTTAAAGACGTTACGGATATTTAATCATGCTTACACGAATTAAGATTCGTTTAGGGATTACAGATACTACCCAGGATGATTTATTGAATGAATTGATTACTTCTATACGTGACGTTATCTCGTTGCGTGTAGGGGTGATTACATTCCCTAAAGTTCTAGAATCAATTGCAGTTGAAGTTACTGTTGCTGCATATAACCGTAGAGGTTCTGAGGGCGCTTCTAGCGAAGCGGTAGATGTAATATCGACTTCTTATATTACTAACTTATTAGAACCATATACAGAGCAATTAGAGAACTTTAAAAAGGGATTAACCCAAGGCACTGAAGATGCAACTGGCACTGGTCGAAGTGGAGTGAGGTTCTTTTGAGATACGATGAAAAAGTTGAATACCTCGCTATTGAGTATGTAATGAATGAAATGAACGATAAGATACCTGTTGAAAAGCCTATTGGTGTATTCGATAGCTTACTAACACCATTTTCTTTACAAGAAACTCAGGTATACGGCGCTTCTTATACAAAGACTAATGTAAAAGTGTTATGTAGGGATCCACAGTCATTTAATGCTCGTATTCTCAAAATAGAGAATCAGAAGTATGAGATACTCGAAAAAAGAGATTACAAGAAGGTCTTCTTATTTATCTGTAAAAAGGTTGTTGGTAAAAATGTCAATTCGAATTGATGTTAGTGGATTTGGACAACTTGCAGCAAGTATTGGTAGATACAATAACCAAATGAAACAACGTGTTAAAGAAACCGTTGATAATACAGCTACAGACATTCAGTCTCAAGCGAAAGCAGAAGCGAATGTTGATACTGGTGATATGAGGCGTAAAATCGAAAAGAAGCCCACCGTTTCATCAGGTGGCACAATTAGAGGTAGCGTCCAATCGTTAGCTGAATATACAGTCCATGTTAACTATGGTCATATGGTTAGAGCTGGACAAGTATTTTATGACAAACGTTCTAAATCATTCAAAAAGGTGAAAAGAACGAGATTTATCCCTGGTAGTTATTTCTTCACAAGAGCAGTAACAAAGGGTAAAAATGAATTTGTAAGAGAAATAGGAAAGGCGTTGAGATATGATGGTTAACATTAGAGATACGCTTACACCTTTCCATATTGCTTTAGTTCAACGATTAAAACAACATGGAGTGGAAGCTTCATTTGATTATAACGAGGATGAGACAGGAGATATTGAGTTTCCTTTTACAACCTTCGAAATACCTACAATCGAAAACAATGCATCTAAAACGACATTTGGCGATAAACCTCTTGTCGTTTTTTATATTGTCGATGAACAACCAACAAACGGGCGTTTATACGATATCAGAGCAAAGATTATACAAGCTCTAGAAGAGGATTTAATCCTTTCTAACAACTTAACATGCTCGAATCAGAAAACGGACGATTCAGGCGTTATACGAGACCCAGAGAGTGGATTTAGAACAGTCCGTTTAACATATCAATTCTACATTGAAGGAGTGAAGTAACTTGGCAGAAGAGTTAAAAGTAAAAGTTTCTTCTTATTTAGGCGTTAAGAAAATCGTCCGCATTTTTGATTTAAGTACTGGTAATGTCTTAGCAATCGGTGGGCAAAAAGAACATACAGTGAATCGTACTGCTGATACAATCGATGTCTCCACAAAAACAGGAGGCATTCAAAATATGCAGGAAATCATGGCTAAAATGGGCGTTACTGATTGGAAGCCGAAAGAATTCAATGACTACAAAGAATACATCCAAGGACAAAAAGAATGGAGCGTAGATGTATCAGGAGCTTTACCTGCTAGTGATGCTGCGTACGATATTCTAGAAGCTGCATACGACAACGGAACTCCTGTTGGTGTATCTGAATTAGATTTAGGTCGTATGAAAGAGAAAGTTGGTATTGCTATTCCAACTGAGCTAAGTGAGGAAGCTCCAATTGATGATTTAGCGGGATATTCTTTATCACTTACTGGCACAGGTCCACAAGTTAGCCGTACTTACGTACCAACTCCACCAGCCGGAGTTTGATTATGAGTAATCCGAAATTCATCCCCTCTACTCAATTAATAGTAGATGGGGATATTTATAATTTGCGACTATCTCGATACATGCGATTGCAGTTAGAAAAAGAATACAGCATGAACGTGCAGCGATACTACTCCATGATGTGTGTAAATGGAAATGTAGTTGATGAATATCAATTCGCAGCAGTAGTTTGGGCTTTATTGCGCGGCGGTGGGCAAAAGGTATCAAAAGAAAGAGCTTGTGACATTATTGAAGAAGCGGTAAACGATGAAGAATGTGGAATAGTTAAACTTTTTGAATCAGTGTTAGAAGCTCTTTCTGCTGCTTTTATGAATGAAGAACAATTCAAGGAATACAAAAGGCTTATCGAGGTTTATAAGTCTTCAGAAGGTGAGAATGACACCGAAAAAAAGTAGATAATGACGAGCGTGATTTTTCAATGGCCGTTCTTGATTTCGGCATAGAACCGGAAGTGTTTTGGAATATGACTGAAAGAGAGTTCTTCACTCTTGTCATTTATGATCTACGAAGAAAAGAAAATGACATGTTACGAATGAGAGCAGTTGTAACTAATGCTATGTACAACATGAATCGTGGTAAAAAACCATTCAAAGAGTTCCTGTTCGAAAATAGACAGTCACAAATTAAAGTAATCAAACAAGCAGCAGATAAAGATAAGTTATTTGCTCAGTTCGGCGGGCAGGTGAGTTTATAATGGCTGGTCATGAACAAATAGGCGTTGATATAACCGTAAATAACGGACAAGCTGAAGCGGAATTGCGTAGTTTCCAACAAACAGCAGAGCAAACTGGAAGTAAAATCGAACAAGCCTTTAGCAAAATTGGAGCTATTGGCGATAAATTAACAATTGGCGTTACTACTCCATTAGCTGCAGTTTCTGCCATGGGGATTAAAACCGCTATCGATTTTGATAATTCGCAGAAGAAAATCCAAAAAGGTTTAGGTGTTACTGCAGAAGAAGCTAAACGTCTTAATAACGATGTTAAAGCTGTTTGGAAAGACGGATTCGGAGAAAATGTCGATGAAGTCAATCAATCTCTAGTAACAACTAGACGTAACATGAGTGAAATTGATAACGGGAAAGAACTCCAAAGAGTAACGAAAGATGCAATGCTTTTAGCTGAAACGTTTGATAGTGATATCAATGAAGTTACTCGTGGTGCGAATCAGTTAATGGTTGGTTTCGGTATTTCTTCAGAAGAGGCTATGGATTTATTAGCAAGCGGTGCACAAAATGGATTAGACTTCTCCAAAGAGTTATTTGACAACGTAAGTGAATATGGTCCTTTATTTGCGAATATGGGTTACTCAGCTGATGAATATTTCAATCTATTATCTAATGGCGCTAAAAACGGCGCTTACAATCTTGATTATGTGAATGACGTAATGAAAGAATTCCAAATCCGTATCAAAGACGGTTCGAAGGGCGTTTCTGATGCAATGGGAGAGATGTCCGAAGATACTCAAAAGGTTTGGAAAAGTTTCTTGGATGGAAAAGGCACTGTAAAAGATGTAAATAACGTTGTTCTCAATGAGTTAAAAGGCATGGATGACCAAGTCAAAGCCGGTCAAATTGGAGTTGCACTCTACGGAACAAAATGGGAAGATCTCGAAGCTACCACTATGTATTCTCTGAATGAGATGCAGGGTGGTCTTGGTAAGACTACCGGAGCTATGAAAGAAATGCGTAAAGCTCAAGATGAAAGCATCTCAGTAAAGTGGCAAAAGACATTACGCGAAGCTCAAACTGCATTAGAACCACTTGGAAAAATGCTACTAGATATTGCTATGGATGTTCTTCCGGCTGTTTCTTCCGCTGTTAAGACAGTAACTGAATGGTTTGCTAATTTATCTCCAGAAGCTCAAAAAACAGTAATAGCAATTGGTGGCATTGCTTTAGCTGCTGGACCTGCTCTCTCTATATTAGGAAGAATGGGCGGAGTTATCGGTGGATTAGTTGGTAAAATAGGCAGTTTTGCAACCGCTGCTCGTGCTGGTGCTGCTGCAACTGCTGCCGTTGAAGGCGCTTCTGGTGCCGCTGCTTTAGGAATGGGTGGATTAGGTACTGCTCTCGGTGGCGCGGTTATCGCTGCTGCTCCTTGGTTAATTGGTGCCGCTGCTATCGGTGCTGCAGGATATGGAATTTATAAAGCTATGACTCAAGAAGCTGTTCCGGCTGTCGATTTATTTAAAGATCGTGTTAATTTAGCTGCTGATGGCACTGTACAAAGTGTAGATAAGATTTCAAAAGGCACACAGAAAGCTGTCGGAGCATTTATGGAACTTTCTCAAAAGACAGGTACCGAATTGACAAATATGTATGCTACACAAGCCGCTATCAACGAAGAAAACATGCCTAAAATAGTCGGGCAATTTGATGAAATGAAGAATCAAATCATAGCTGGTTATGACAAGCAAAAGAATGACGCTATCACAAAGACAACTGAAATGTTCGCAGCAATGGGTACTATTACAGATCAAGAGAAAACAAGTATCTTAGAAAAAATGAATGGTTATTACGACCAACAAAAACAAAAAGCTCAAGATACTCAAAATCAAATCGTCCAAATTTTGAATACAGCTAAAGAACAGAAGCGAGCACTAACTACTGACGAATATAATCAGTTAATGCAGTTACAAAATAACTATCAAAGCGAAGCAGTTAAATCTCTTTCTGCTAACAAAACCGAGCAAGAAGTAATACTACAGAATCTAAAAGACTCAAAAAGTCGCATGAATGCAGAAATGGCGGCTGATGCGATCCAAAAGATGGAGAAACAACGTGCTGAAACTGTAAAAAAAGCGCAATCTGAATATGATGAAAAAATCCGAATCATTACTAAAATGCGTGATGAAATGGGTGTAATTTCAGGCGAACAGGCAGATAAGATGATTGCTGATGCAAAAAGACAACGAGATGGAGTAGTTGAAAAGGCTAATGAAATTAAAAGTCAAGGTGTTGACCGTTTAAAAAGTTCTTATAAAGATTTAGAAAATCAAGTCGACACAAGCACAGGTAACATCTTAACTTACTGGGACAAAGTAAAAAATTGGTGGGACGGTTGGAACCCTATTGCTAAAAAATTAGTCGTTAGTACTGTTAATGCTGCCACTCACGCCAATCTTCCTATGCCAGGTAATGCGAACGGAACGCCATTCTTCGCTGGAGGACTGACGCGCGTTAACGAACGTGGTGATGAAATCATGAATCTACCTCGCGGTACACAGATTATCCCTCATGATTTATCAAAGCGATATATCGATAGAGCTGCCAACAAAGCGGCCGGAGGTAACGGAAGTTCTAATGTTAACAACGTGAACCTTAATTATTACGGTAACAACCCAAATGACGCTTATAAAATGGTCGATATTATAGATAATGAATTAGGTAAACGTACAGCACTTAACAATATTTATTATGGAGGGGAGTGAGTTGGTTGTGTTTAATCATTCAAAAGTTAGATGGCAAAGTCTACAATTTACTAGATTATGATATCAGAGTGTTAGATTACACCCTCTCATCCTCTAACTTTGTAACAACTTATGAAGAAGTAGATGGGTATGATGGAGCTATACCTATAAGAACAAATGGTAAACAGCGTATGAGTCAGGCTAGTTGTTTCTTTATGGCGAGGGATTCTTACGATTATGTATTATTACGAAATGAGATTTTTAAGATATTCGCGAGCAAAGAGTACTTTTACTTAATTGATGTAAGAGAACCAGGTATCCGTTCTTATGTGCGAGCACAATCTTTTGATCCACAACAAGTAACTTCTAAAGCAGGTATGTTCCAAGTGACATTCGAATCTCCTAGGACGTATAGAGAATCTGTTGGTAAAACTACAGATCCTTTTACTTTTGATTCAAATCTTTGGCAAATAGGACAAGGTTTAATTGCAGAAGATGTAAAGTACTCACATAATACTACTTCTTTTCGCATTTATAACGCAGGAGATGTAACAATCGATCCTAGGTCTATGCCATTAAAAATAAAGTATAAAGGTAGGTCTAATAATCTAACTATAAAAAACGTTACTACTGGTGACCTTTGGAGTTACACAGGTACTACAACAACACCAAACTCTATTGTTGTTCTAGATGGTGTCAAAGCATATCGAAGTGTGATAGGAAGTATTTTTAAAAATACGAATTGGGGATTAATCACATTAAAGCCTGGATGGAATGACTTTGTATTAACCGGCCCAACAGATACTTTTGAAATAGAGTTTGATTTCCGATTTTATTATTTGTAGGTGAATTTATGTTACTAGTTACTGGACTAAACGGGGAAACTGAAAGATTAGTTGATTATAAAAACGTGAGAAGGAAATGGAGGGTGAATGGAGAACACTCTCTTTCTTTTTTGCTTTTAAATACAGAAAGAGTACAACACGCTTACGATTTAGTGAGCGAACGCTCTAAAATAACAGATAAATACGGTGACGAATACATCGTTAGAGGTATTAGTGAAGATGGGCATTGGAGCAAACAAATCACCGCAATGCATATCTTTTTCGATCAATTTTCAACAGACCATCAATACAATTTATTGAATGGATACACGAATTTCAAACAGTGCATGGACTTTATATTTAACGGAACTGGTTGGAGTTGGGTAAGCCAAGGAGCTTTCACTACGACTGAATTTCAAAACTTCGGTGATAAAAAACGACTTGTATTATTGCAAACGGCACTAAATCGCTATGAAGCTGAATTAGAGATTAATAACAAAACAAAAACCATAACATTTAAAAATCAAATCGGTCAACAAACTGATGCTCAATTTCGATATGGCTATAACTTGAAAACATTCAATAAAGATATCGATATGAACAGCTTCTTTACAATCATTAGGGGTTACGGAAAAGATAGTAATGAGAAAGAAATAATGGTTGAATATAAATCACCAATGCTTCAACAATTCGGCCCTTTAGTTCAAGATCCTATTCGTGATGAAAGGTTTAAGAGTACCGATACATTAATGAATGCTTGTAAAAACACTATTAGTGACATCCCTGATATTAAAATTAAAGTTTCCGTTGCTAACTTAATAGAAAATGGATTGCCAGCCCAAAATTATAATTATGGAGACTATGTTTACATGCTATATGAGAAAGCAAATATAGCGGTTAGTATTCGTATTATAGAAAAAGAAGATGATCCCACTGATGATACAGTCGCTCCTGTAGTTGAATTATCTACATTTAAACAACTAAAAAGCATGAGTGCTATACAAGCACAATTCCAACAAACGCAAAGTCTCGTTAAACAATTAACGGACGATGGTGGCAATTTAAATCTAGCTCTAAAACGGTTGTACAGGAACTCTAATCATTTTTCTGATAACACAGGAGATTGGTACATTTCTCCTGACGATCCAAACGCATACGTCCATATTGGTGCAGGAGGCCTCGATGTTCATCGTGGTCTTGTTCGTGTTGAACGGGAAGATGGATATGCCGTTATTATTGGCGGTGTTCTTCAGCACGGATTTGATATTATGGGTCACCAACCACCATTTACAAGTGGTGACGTTTCAATAGATGGTTGGTTCTGGGTAACGCCATCAAATATATTGCAAGATTGTCAGTTTTATTCCTATGAACATTCCGGCAGATATTTAAATGTCCAAATCCAGTTAAAAACAGAGGAAGGTGGAGAGGTAGAAGCAGCTTTATTAGATATGGACGGTGAGACCGTATTGAAGAAAGTCTCCTCAACCCAAACGAATCCGCCTCCTATTGGCGGTGACATCATAATGACTGTTGATTTAGGAGTACCAACAGGAAATTTGAAAAGTTTTTATTTCCGCATCCGGAATAAAACTTTAGGAAAAAAAGCGTATGCTCGTATATTTCGGGCATGGACAAGTGGTTAAGTATATAGAAATATATTAAAAAACGAATTTTATATAAATTAGGAGGAATGGCATATGGCAAAAGACATTCAAATTTATTTAGGAAAACCTCAAGTAGAAAAATTACCAGTTTACGAAGTAGCAGAAGGTCATCAGGCTACTGTAAAGCAGATTATTTTTAATAACTCGCAGGAAACAGCACAGAAGGTTACAATCACTGTAAATACGATTGATGTAATGGTGGCTACAGTAGAGCCAGCAACATCCAATGGTGGCGCTTATGTACGAGATACGTTTATCGTATTAAAATCTGGCGACAGATTATCATTAAAGCAAGAGAAAGCAGATGCAGTAAACGTTATGATCAGCGGGACTTCTGAACCCTTATATTAAAAGGATGGTGATACACCATGGAAATTATTCTTAACAGATGGGGAAACACTGCGCAAGATAGGGAGTTCCGTAACACTACGAATCAAAACTGGGATCAAATTGAGAAGGCTGTAAATACAGCCTCTCAACAAGTTTCAAAGGCGGTCGCTATATCTAAAGTTCAAGAGAATGAGATTGCAAGTTTCGTTGAAACATCCAGTAACATGTTTAATAAATTTAACGTTAGCTTAAATACAGGAATAGACACAACAACAGGGCAACCGGTAAATAATGCTACTGTGAACCTTTCAGAGTTCATTAAAATGATTCCCGGTAGTTCATATACCGTATATAATTACGCGGGACGGATTGCTTTTTATGATGAAAATAAAATTTTTATTTCTTCAACAGCTCTTGAAACTGGATCAGTTGTATTTACTCCACCGCCAAGATCCTATTATTTACGGATGGTTGTACAAAAAGCATATATGGAAGTAACGCAATTAAATAAAGGGATCGGGTTACTTCCATTTGAAACATATTATAAGAGACTAAATAAAGATTTGTTCGGTGAAAACAACCTGTCTTCTGAAATGTTGGTTAATTTAGCAGTAACACAAAAGATTATTGGAACGACGTTCATGATGAATTTCGATATAAACAAATTATCTATTGCATCTATCTTTTTACTAAGAGGTAGAAAAAAAGTTCCAATACCAGATGCAACTTTGGATATGAACGATGGATTTAACGTAATAATTTTTGACACGAAAAACATGAAGTATAAGGTAGTTTTAACGACTATGTATGATAGTTCAAATGTATTGGATACAGATTACATCATTGGAATTGTTGATACAAAAAGAAAAGATGTATATTTTCAGGGCTCTGTTTACAATTCAAATATTGAGAAAATGAGTAATTCACTTTCTACAAATGCTGTTATTTTCGGGAATACGCCCCATACTTTTGATCTTTTGAATAAAAAAATCACAATTCAAGTCGGTGGAGCGTTACTTCATCGAAATATGCGGTTCCCTCTACCACCAGCAACAATTGACATTTTACCTACAGGGACTCAACAAGTTCTTTTTTGGGATACAAAAACTTTAGAATATCAAGTGAAAGTAAGTAGTGATTTAGGAAATCAGAATGTGATTTCAAAAGATAATGTCGGCATAGCAGTAATTGATATGTTTAATTTACAAGTATATGCGGTAGGTAATTATAAAGTTATTAAATCAGACGATAGGACAAATGACAAACATGTGTTATTTGCTCCTACACCTATACCTAAAACGGTTAAAACACCAAGCACAGGGTTTCAAACAGACGGAACTGGTATAGGTGGATTTAAAGAAAATGCAGCTCCTTTTACACCGCTGGATAAAGTATATAGTAATTATGATGAGCTTATGAATTCGACATCCCAGTACATTACTAAAACATTATTAGGTAAAGACGCTACAGGTCAGCATGATATATATAAATATACATTTGTCCCTGTAAAACCAAGACAGATGACGACGACTACAAAACTCCCTAAATTAGTCTTTATCTCTAATCTGCATGGACATGAAAAAATCACAACATATTCTTTATATCGATTTATGCGTGCTATATGTAATGATTGGAAAACCGATGAAACTCTTGAATATTTACGATGGAATGTAGAATTCGTGATTATTCCAGTCGCAAATCCTGCGGGATTCGTTAACAATACAAGGGTAAATGGAAATGGTGTAGATTTAAATAGGAATTTTGATTATAAATGGGAGGAATATGTTCCAGGTAACACTACTGATCCGTTGCTTTCCGAAGCAAAAGGTTCGGCCCCATTTAGTGAAGCGGAATCGCAATATATTAGAGATACTTTATTAGCTAATTTGGATGCTATTTATTTTGGGGATTTTCATACAAATGCTGGCAATACAACGACGATGAAGGATATCCTATGGCATATGACAACGGGAGACGAAACGGTTGAAATTGCAAGACATACAATAGGAACTTTAACAAGAAAGTGGCAAAAAGAATATCCAACAATCGATCAGAATTTAAATTATTTTGGATATAGTTCGCAAGCTGAAGTGCCAAGTGCTATTAACTATGCTAAAACAAAAAATATCATAGGAACTACAGTTGAGATATTCCAGAGAGCACCTGGATTTGTTGAAAATTCTCATGAAATCAATAAACTATGCTACGAGTTCATTGCACATGGTATTTTGAATGCACTGGCTCTTTGTAAGGAAAAATATTAATTCAATAAAATACGGCTTTTACAACAAACCGAAGCGTGCTTATAGCAGGCTTTTTTATTTTGAAATGAGGTGGTCAAAGTGGAAGGGTTACAAGAAGTAAGAAGTGATGTTCAAGAAATAAAGCAAGATATTAAGGACATTCGCTTGGAAATTAAAAGTTTAGAAATGCGGACAACAGGTAACGAGAAAGACATTATCAATATCAACAAACAGTTAGATAAAATCAGCGCCAATACCACATGGATTTTGCGACTTATTGTCGGTGGAATTGTCGGCGGCATTCTCACTTTCTTAATGAAAGGAGGTGGTATGTAATGGTGAGTTTAGCTGTAATGATTGGAATTGTAGTTGGTCTTTCACAAATCGTAAAAACAATTGGATTACAAACAAAATATATTCCGTTATTGAATTTAACGCTTGGCATTGTGCTAGGCGTTTTATTTTTGGACGGAGATATCAAAACAAATGTATTTCAAGGAATCATCATTGGTCTATCAGCAAGTGGATTATTTGACCACACAAAAATTATGAAAAAGGATGCTGATATAAAATGAAAAAAACATTAAAACATATTTCTTCTGTACTCTTTGCTGTTATTTTAGTTTTATCCATTGCAACAAGTGCTTTTGCGGATAGAACACTGATTATTCCTGATTTACCGAAACAACCATACCGTAATGGTGTAGGTGCTTATGAGGGCGTTGTAGCACATTCTACAGCAACTCCTGAAGCGCCAGCTATTAATATTCAAAAGTATGAGTCTCGTACGTGGCGTTCAGCATTCGTGCATTATGCAGTTGATTGGAATGAAACAATCCAAATTGCTGATACGAAATACATTGCCTATGGCGCAGGACCAGGAGCAAATAAACGATTTGTTCACGTAGAATTATGCGAAACAAGTGATTATGAGAAATTCAAACGAAGCTATGATAAGTACGTTAAGTTATTGGCTAAAATCCTTCGTGATCGTGGATTATCTGTAGAAAAAGGATTATGGACTCACTATGATGTTACAAAATATCTTGGTGGAACTGATCATGAAGACCCACTTGATTACTTAAAGTCTCATGGTGTATCAGAAGCTCAATTCCGCGCTGATGTACAACGCGCATATAATAACTCTAGTGTGGAAGTTTCCGTTCCTGATAAGCCATCTAAACCAGCAGAAGTTCCAACGGCTGTAACAGATGGTATTGCTTATATTGAAGGTTACAACGTAAATTTACGTAAAGGACCTGGTACAAGCTATTCTAAGATTCGCCAGTTAAATAAACCGGAATCGTATGTTGTATGGGGTGAAAAGGATGGCTGGTTAAATCTTGGTGGAGAACAATGGATTAAGAACGATCCATCTTATGTGAAGTTTAGTAAGAAGAGCACAGTAGATTCATCAATTGTAGGTAAGCGTGTTATTTCTAAAGTTAATAATTTACGATTCTATGATGCTCCATCTTGGCAGGATAAAGATGTTGCTGGTTCTGTAGATGGAGGTTTAGGTTTTACAATTGATGCAAAAATAAACGTCAATGGATACCCGCAATATAAAGTGCACAATAGTAAAGGTAAAACGTACTATATTACTGCAAGTGAAGCCTACTTGTACGTGAAGTGATTTTTATAAAAGAATAGTTTGATGAATAAAATAAGAGCTGTCTTTCTGACAGCTCTTATTTCTGTATTAATATTGAAT
>WPCH01097476.1_pt1 | contig 18953 bp, 19 predicted proteins | sample 5399881 | NCBI WGS metagenome assembly WPCH01 (sample SAMN12869468, study PRJNA574797) | sludge metagenome | isolation source: wastewater treatment of pH5 | place: China:Beijing | collected 2019-05-20
CTTTTAGGCTAAAGGGATCATCTTGCAAATTAGGATTGGCTCTTAAGATGGTCTCTTCGGTGGTATGGTACCTCCGAGATAACTTCCAAATGGTATCACCACTCTGTACAAAGACAAAGGTTAAGCTAGGAGGATTGTCAACGCTTGGTTCGACCTCTACCGCTTCCACGGCCACTTCAACCTCTAAATACTCTACTACATCAACTACAAAGCGAAGAGTTAAGGCAACTTCAACCGTTTCTCTGTTGATTAAGTCTGGTTTTACCCCAACGACTGCCACCTGTATTCTAGGTTGCATACCTAGCTCTAGACCCGGAACGGCCAGTGTCTGTTCGAACTGGATTACTTCTGGAAACATCCCTCGAAAGAGTGGTTTTGCGTCTTCTTCAGAGTGGGCTAAATAGAAGAGTTCGACATCCAAAACACCTTCAACAACAAGCTTATCATTTTCAACTTCATAATCGGTCACATACGGAGTCGCTCTACTTTGCAGAAGCTCCCGAATGGGCGGCAATTTTTGGCTCAGCTCAATGAGTCCCCTGACTACCGCCTGTTGCTCTTTTCTGTTTACAAAACTATCCACCGCCACAGTTTCTGTCCGGACCTCTACTTGATTTCCGGGAGTGCCAATCTCCGTGAGGATTTGGATTGGTTGATGATCTTTCAACATTAGATTGCCTGCTAGATGAAGTTCTATCCTTATGTCCTTTCCATCGTTGACCACATAACCTTCGCTATAAGGCTTCAGCTGTGGATCGAGAACCATGTCTGGTTCTATATCTGCCTTTTCGAAGATTAATTCAAAGGGCAAAACTTGGCCAAACGATCCTACCTGCACAGCCAGATTTTCCGCTTCATAGAGAACCTCTAAATTGGCAACACCTTTAGCCACAAGCCTACCCTTACTCAATTCTATGTCGCTGAGCTGAACTTGGGTAGCGATGTCTAGAATTGTGGTTATTGGGACTGCCTCTTCCTCGGACAACTCTAGAATTCCTGTAACTTCTTTATCGACCTTGAGCTTGATAGCTGGTGGCAGCGGATTTAGAACGACTCCATCTGTACTAAGCTTAACGGACTGCGCCACATTAACGTCACTGATCGCCTTGTACTCCTGAACCTGATTAACCTGGGCAACTACACCCACAATGAGATCCACATCTAAGGAATATTGCCCTGCGCCTAGGTCCCATTCACAAGCGAGGATGTTCAATTCGACCTCGGAGTTCATCTCTGGCTCCGCCCCGATCACTTCTACATGCGTGTCAAAGGGGAGGGCACCAGGCCATTCCACCCGCTTTAATCCCGCCGGCTCGTCTTCTAAGGTCTCGGGCACATAGACCATGCTAAGATCAATGGCTCCTTGAACATAGACGCGATCCTGATCTGTGGCAAAGGACTGCAACACCGGAGTCCCCTTCACCCAAACGATTCTTTCTACGGGAGCTGCGGTGCTCGGCAATTCGACCTTACCCTGGAGGACTGTTTGAAGCGTATTTTCCCCCACACGATTCACCGCAACAAGGCGGCTTTCTTTCACACTTAGGCTCATCTCTCTCCCCCTTTTTGCCATAAACTTGTTAGTCAACTTTCCCTAATATCTATGAATGGTGCCGACAAAACATGTCTATTCGTCTGAAATAATCAGAGAAGGGGTTTGAAAATGTGACGTTATGGTTTGCCAAACTCTAAAGTCTTCCATGCCCAATTCATCGAGGAGAAGACCTGCTAAGTTGTGACGATTGGCCAAGGTAGCGACTTGGGCTATAGAACTAAGATGGGGAAGGTAAATGCGAAAGTCATGCCCTCGTTTCCTATAGCCATAGTACATAAACCCCTGTTCATCCTTGAGCTGACGTGCTCCGTGGCGATGGGCCCTTGAGAGAGCTGTTTGGTATGGTAACCTGCTCATCAATGTTTCGCCCTCACCACGCTCCCACTCCAGTGCATAAACGGGAACCTTTAGAAGGATTTTCCACGAATGGAGCTGAGGCGCGAGCAAACCCACCAATTGGCTAATTCCTAGTTCTAAAGGAAAAGGTAGTTCCAAGACCACCCGATCCACCAGTTCATTCACCTGGGAGTAATCTACACCTCCCCACAGCTTCCAGGGCAGAACCTCGGGGCCCAACTCAGCCCACAGCATGGCAGGGGGCTTAAGCCTGCGTCTGAGAGCTCTAAGGAGCTTCAGGTAGCGTCTCCCGTCTAGGGGGGCCACCGTCTTCCAGGGGATATATAGACCTGCGCAATCCTCTCCTAGGGAATCCAGAAAGGTTCGGACGGTCGCTTTACGCTTACCCGGAGTATGGAGTTGTTTGTGGATTTCAACCACATCATCGTTATCCTTCGACTCTGGCCTGACGACACAAGGCAGCTTTCCTAAGCCACCCGTGCTATTAATGCAAACCAATCCAGTAAGTTTATGTAGCAAAGTCTTATCCTGGGGCGTATTACCGCATATACCCCATATTTCTCGGTCAAAGAAGATTAGATGCTGACCCGGGTAAATGGTTCCCTTCGAGGAGCACCGCTGGAAGGCCTGAATTCCCAGATCATAGTTCTGGGCTATCTGCTCCAAGGTCTCGCCGGGTTTTACTATATGGACTCTCCTGCGAATGGGCAGGTTTTTCTTCAAGGCTAGAGCAAAGAAGCGCTTTCCAGCAATTCCGTCTGCCACAAGGCCATGATCTTGCTGCCACCCACGGACCGCATCCTTAGTCAGATAGCCATAGTCTCTTTCTTGACCTAGATCATAACCCTGGAGGCGTAAAAACGAGTGCAATTGATTGACATCTGCGCCTTTATGGCCGAAACGCAAGGGACGGGCTCCTAGTTTTTTCCCGGGCAACAAGGCCATGGGTATCGCCTCCTTCCCCCATTCTTATGAACGGGGACAAAAAAAAAGCACCGATTTCGGTGCTTTAAACCAACACTACATTAATTGATGGCTGGAACATCCCCAATTGTGTAATCATCTACAGTCACTTCTACAGTTCGAGTGAGAACATCAGCGTATGTATAGGACAGACGCTCGATGGAATGGGAATCATCCAGCTTAACCACGAAAAGCTTTGGATATGTGTTCTCGATGACGCCTTCGGCTTCTACAATCTTCTTTCGTCCGCGATTTGCCCGAAGTTTGACTCGTTTGCCAATACAAGACTCTAAATCCAGCCTAATTTGCTGGAGATTGTTCACTCCTACAGCCACCTTAGTCACCGCCTTATACCATTTTGTCGAATTAATTCTAACACGGTAGAGGCCATTTGTCAATTAAATTTATATTTTACCAATGCCCTAGGCTGATGTCAAGTAGGAAAGTGATTTTTATCGCAAATTTCCTGAATTTACTTGGTATAACGATCGGCAACAGAGGAGGCACCGTAAGAGTCTGGTTTTATGCGACACAAATAGCCCGATCCATTGACCATACCCACCACTTCCTTCACGAGGTTTTTGGTGGCACCATTATTTCCCACATCTAAATGAATCTCCATATCCAATTCTTGGCCAGACTCTGCAAGCTTCTCCGTCAAAAGAGAGGCAACACTTAAACTTAGTGAAGCTTCATAAAAAATCCTTTGCCTCAGAGACCGGGCATAACTATCATGGCTCCGGGTATAAAAAAACCGTCCTCCTTTGCCCAGGCGGTGAACAATTAGGGCGGTAACAAAGCAGGTTTCATCCCTGAGTTGAGAATCGGTTCCCACGATGAGACTATAACTGTCCTCAGGAAACTCTGAGGCGTAGCTTATAATATCTTCAAACACTTGGTCAAAGGTAAGGACTCCCTTACTCGGGCTGATGAAATCCACTTTGTTCACACTCCCTTCAATAGCTCCTTAGTCAGGGCATTAAAGTCCTCTAGAGACAGTCTTTCCCCCCTGATGGTGGGCTCAATTTTAGCATCAGACATAGCCTGGTCTAACTGCTCAGGCGTCAAGTTCCACTCTTCTAGCACGGGTTTTAGTGCATTGCGGACTGTCTTGCGCCTTTGCTGAAAACTAGCCCGAATCACAGTGAGCAATTCATCCCTGGGCGCATCCACTTTTGGGGGCCTTGGCCTAAGCTCCACCACTGCCGAATCTACGGCTGGCGAGGGAATAAACACAGTTCTGGGCACATTGAGTACCAGAGAGCCTTCGGCATAATATTGAACAGCTAGAGATAGAACTCCAACATCCTTGCTGCCTGGTTCGGCAAGCATCCGGGTTGCAACCTCTTTTTGCACCATGACGACCAGAGATGAAAAAGGCAAATCACTTTCTAACGTCTTCATGATCAAAGGAGTTGTGAGATAATAGGGTAAGTTGGCAGCCAACTTCAAGGGCTGCCCGTGCCAACCCAAGTTCTCTAGGAGTTCTCTCCAATGTAAACTGAGGGCGTCTCCTTCTACAATACTAATTTTCGGGTTATCTAGAGTCTCCTTAAGGATCTCCACAAGGCCAGTATCAATCTCCATGGCCACGACATGCTCGGCCTGCTCACTTAGTTCGCTAGTGAGGGCACCAAGACCAGGTCCGATCTCCAAAACCCACTCTCCGGGCTTTAAATCCGCGCTTTGGATAATGCGGTCCACGATATTTTGATCAATCAAGAAGTTCTGGCCAAAACGCTTTTTCGTGCTAAAACCTCGTTCTTTCATGATTCTAGTGACATATGATGGATTTGTTATCTGGGACATTTGGCTCCTCCCTAGGCAATAAGATCACTTAGACCCTTACTAATCCTACCTAATTCGATTTTAAACTGGTCATTGTCGTACTCCTCTAAACGGTCCAGGAGATCACAGATTTCATGATACTCTTCCTTAGAAAGTTGCCCTAGCTCCACCAAGTTACGACAGGTATCGATAAAGACAACTTTCGTCCGTTCTAGTTCCCCAAATAAGGCCATGGCTCAACCTCCATTTAGTTTTTGTACTCCTCAATAAAGCGAGTGTATTCCTTAACAAAGCGAAGTTGTATCGTTCCGGTACTACCCTTACGTTGCTTTGCGAAGATAATTTCCACTAGGCCCTCGGTCCCTTTTTCTTTGGCCATGTCAGGATAGTAATAATCATCGCGGTAAAGGAACATGATGACGTCGGCAAACTCTTCAATATTTCCGGAGTCCCTAAGGTCTGACATCATGGGCCTCTTGTTCTCTCTACTCTCTACACTCCGGTTGAGCTGTGAACACAGAATCAAGGGAACATCAAGTTCGCCAGCTAAATCCCTTAGTTCCCGGACCATTTCACCTACAATTAAGGTCCAGCTCCGATTGGCGTTGTTTGGCGGTTTGATCAACTGTAAGTAGTCAATGACAATTAGGCCCAGGTTGGGACTTTCTGCCTTAAACTTTCTGGCCTTAGCTCTGATCTCCGCTACCGTTAGACCCCGTTTATCCACAATAGATATTGGCAGGTGGTAAAGATCATTGAAAACTTTTTGGGTCACCACAAACTGTTCGTCACTGAGTTTCGTTTGATATTCATGGGATGTGACAGCTTGCTCACCATCTTGTTTATGCCCAAAAAGCTCACTAAGTACAATTCGATCACCGAGCTGTTCATCATCCATCTCCAAACTAAACATAAGTACAGGGATATCGCGCTTAGCCACATTGGCCATCATATTTAGAATCAGTGCAGTCTTACCCATAGAGGGGCGTGCAGCTAAAATGATGAGGTCCTTTTTCTTAAAGCCTGTCGTCATACCATCAATGGATGGGTAACGCACAGACAGACCATAAGCGTCGCCAAGCCCTTCCTTACGATTCAAAAGATTAATGTAACATTTGTTCAGCACTTCCAAAAGGTTTTTTATTTCATCACCTGCGGCATCAATGCTCTGGCTGGCAGCAAACATTAACTCTTGGGCTTTCGCCTGCATTTCTTCTAGATCCTCTTGCTTAGGATCTAGGGCCAAACCTTTAATGTTATCACAAGCTTGAACAATGCGGCGCACCCCTTCTTTATGGAGCAAAATCTCCACACTGGGATCCAGTTCACTTAAGGCCACAAAGGACTCTGTTAAGGGAATGAGAAGATCCGCCGGCGCGTCGGTTATGGAATCAGTGCGCAAACGATTATAAATCTGGGTATACGAAATGCGGCCCTGTTTATTATAAATGTCTAGAATGATTTCGTAGATTCTTCTATGGGCCAAATCAATAAAGTGAGAAGGGCGTAGACGATCCACTACCCTGTCCACTTGGTTGGGATGCTTAATTAGAATTCCCAAAACTTGCCTTTCGGCACTCAGATCCATGGGCAAATCAAAATTCATCGGGGAAAACCTCCCTCCATCGTTGTTCTGCAGGACTTTGTTCCTTACGGTTTTTTATGGGACCTAACACTTTTGTTAGGTAGGGATTTTCTAAGAGATCGTTATAAGTACGAACACCTACACCATGCCAATTGCGCAGGATCCCTTCAAGATAGGGAAAACTGGGGTGAGCTGCCGATGCGCACATTTCTTCCACCGCTACAGCTATCACCTCATGGGAGAGATCCTTACTCTGCATCCAATACAGTAGCTTACGCTTTTCTTCAGCGGAAGGGGCCGCAACTCTGGCCGACAAATAATTCAGCAGCCACTCAAAGGCATCCGATTCCACCTTGGGAACAGGTTCTACGCTAACTGCACTTTCTTCTACTTCCTGGGGCAGGACCAGTTTGATTTCTAACCCTTCATCATTTATCCAACCTCTATCTGCCAAAAGGGCTAAAGCCTGGCTTACTTCTCGTTTATCCAGTCCCATCTGCTCAGCTAGGGCATTTATTTGCAAGGGTCGTTCCGTTTGGGCTAGAGCCATAATATTGATCCAGACCAGGGTGGCGGTAGGACCCAAAGTTACCTGCCAGTCAAGGATCTCAGCGGGCACTTGGATGGGTAAGCCCGCAACACTTCGAAGTAGAACACCTTTACTTTTCCGACCTTTCACATCCTCACCCCTCCCCTTGCTTGTCCACTAGAGTTTCCCACATCGCATATTTTTCAAGTAGTTCATCTTTGACCATTTGATACTCCTGAATGATTGCTACACTCTTTATCTCATCCTGATAGAGTTCTGGTAGAGCCAAAGTAAGCTCAAGCTCCTCTACCCTTTCCTCCAAGAGAACAATTTCATCCTCCATCCGAGCCCTTTGCTGCTGAATTGTCCTGCTTAAGTTGGGGCTCATTTTACTGGCGGAGCGTTTTTTGTCTTTACCATGGGCTACTTCATCCACTTCAGCCTGTGCTGCTTGTAAAGCTTTACGGTCTTGTTCGTAAGCTGCAAAGCCACCCATAAATTCATGTAAGGTGCCGTCATCTAAGACCCAGACTTTTGTCGCTAACTTATCAATGAAGTAACGGTCATGGGAAACAAAAATAATAGTGCCTCCAAACTCCGCTAGTGCGTTTTCTAGAGCTTCTCTGGCGAAAATGTCTAAATGATTGGTAGGTTCGTCGAGCAACAGAACATTAGGACGATGTAGGAGCAACTTGGCCAAGGCCAGGCGATTTCTTTCTCCTCCACTTAAGACTGAGGTCTGCTTAAAGACATCTTCACCGCGAAATAAAAAGCGGGCTAAAACAGAGCGCAAAACACCAAGCTCCAAACGATGTTCGTCGTAGAGCTCTTCCAAAACAGTGTTGCTTGGGTCAAAGGAAATTTGTTGGGAAAAATAGCCCACATCAACGCCTGTACCCCAGCGCAGCTCTCCTTGAAAGTTAAGCTCCCCCCGGAGAATTTTCAGTAGCGTGCTTTTTCCACTGCCATTTGGTCCTAAGAGTGCAATGCGCTGACCCCGTTTGACCTCTGCGTTAACAGACTTTAGCACCTCGTTGTGATCATAGGACATCCTAACGTTTTCCAAAAAGACTACATTATTTCCTGACTGACGTTTCGGTTCAAAACGAAAGACCATGGAAGGGTCGTTCAAAACCCCTTCAATGTCCGGCAGACGTGCTAACTTCTTTTCCATACTCTTAGCCTGCCTCGAACGGGTTCCGGCCTTAAACTTCTGGATGAAAAATTCCATGCGGGCCCGTTCTTGCTGCTGTCTTTCTAAAGTCTCTTCGATCTGTGATTGCCGCAATTCACGTTGGGGTAAGTAACTAGAATAATTGCCCTTGTATTGATAAAGCTTATGTTGTTGCAGTTCCCAAATATGGGTAGCCACCTTGTCCAAAAAATAGCGGTCGTGGGACACCACAATAAAGGCCGACTGATAGTTAGCTAAAAAGTCCTCCAGCCACCCTATGGCCTCAATATCCAGATGGTTGGTTGGTTCGTCTAAAATCAGGAGAGAAGGGCGAGCCAGGAGGAGACGAGCCAAACTGACCCTCATTTGCTCGCCACCGCTAAAGGTCTCCAGGCTACGGGCCAAGTCTTCTTCGGTAAAACCAAGTCCTATAGTGACAGAATTCATTTGCACTAAATAGTCATAGCCGCCTCCATGTTCAAAGCGATCTTGCAGTCGCGCATAGCGACCCATGGCTTGATCTAGTTCTTTACCCGATTCTAAGGTTTCAAGCTCCAACTCTAGACCTCGCATGGTTTGTTCAAGCCCTATCTGATCTGAAAAAGGCTCCTCTAAATACTGCTGGAGGGACATAGCCGCATCGGGCAAAGTCTGCCATAAAGAGCCTTGTGTAAACCCTCCCGGGTAAATGACTTGACCGCGATCTGCGCTCAATTCGCCCACTAGAGTCTTTAGCAAGGTGGTTTTTCCCACGCCATTTGCACCCACAAGACCAATGCGATCGGTAGAGCCAATGGTTGCTGTGATATTTTGAAAAACTAACTCATCTCCGTAGAATTTCCATAAATCTTGGATGATCATCGCGCTAGGTCATCACCACCTTACTAAATGCTAGTACGCAGGGCCTGCCGTTCTTGGTGCTTTTCTATGGCCAGCTCAATCAAGCGATCGAGTAAACTGACATAGGGCAGACCAGATTGTTCCCACAGTTTGGGATACATCGAAATTTGAGTAAAACCCGGAATGGTGTTGATTTCGTTTAAGTAAATCTCACCTTGTTGATCCACGAAAAAGTCAACGCGGCCCATACCTGAACAATCTACAGCTTGAAAAGCACGGCAAGCATAGCTCTGGATTTTTTCCGTTTGTTCATCAGTTAATGGAGCCGGGATAATTAACCGCGACTCGGCGTTATGGTACTTGGCTTTGTAATCATAAAATTCATGGGCTGGTACGATTTCGCCTAAAACAGAAGCCTGAGGTCTATTATGGCCAAGGACGCTACACTCGATTTCTCTAGCATCAAGCAAGCCTCTTTCCACAACCAACTTGCGATCATACTGGAGAGCCAGTTCTATAGCTGCTCCAAGATCCCGGGCAGACTTGACTTTGCTGATGCCCACACTGGAGCCAAGATTTGCCGGTTTTACAAACATGGGGTATCCTAAATTGGTCTCTAACCGAGTCTGGACCTGCTTAGGAACATCCTTCCACTCATAATGAAAAACAACATCCCAAGGGAGGAGGGGCAGATTGGCCTGACTAAAGAGTGCTCGCATAAAAGCTTTGTCCATGGACGCCCCCGAAGAGGCGACGCCTGCTCCCACATAGGGGAGATTTGCTAATTCCAAGAGACCTTGAATTGTCCCATCTTCACCGTAGGTGCCATGCAAAACAGGAAACACTACATCTAGATCAGAGTTCCCCTGGGGGTCTGCTTGGATAATTGTATCATACCATCTACCGTCCTGTTCGATCTTAATGGGAATGATTTCATACTTTTCTTTATCTAAAGCCTCCATGACAGAACGGCCTGATATTAACGATACTTCGTGCTCGCCGGAGCGACCACCATAAATAACACCCACCCTTAACTTAGGCATCTTTGTTCCTCCCTCGCCTACTCTTAGTCCTCACAAAGGCAAATTACGTCCATTTCCACTTGCACACCCTTGGGTAGGGCACCGACTTCTACACAGACTCTTGCTGGTGGGTTCTCTGGGAAGAAGGTGGCATATACCGCATTCATCTTCTCAAAATCTCCCATGTCCGTGAGATAGACTGAAACCTTAAGGGCGTTGGCCAAAGAGCTTCCACCGGCCTGGGCAATGGTTTGCAGATTGTTTAGGACCTGTCTTGATTGGGTTTCTACATCGCCATAAGCAATTTCTCCCGTACTCATATCCACTCCGAGCTGACCAGAAATAAAGAGCAGATTTCCAGCTCTAATCCCCTGGTTATAGGGCCCCACTGCTGCTGGAGCATTTTTGGTGTGAACTATCTTACGCAATTGTCTTCCCCTCCGTGTATCGTATTTGACTATCCTATAGTAGTTTCCCGGTCCAAGGCTAATTCCCTTGAAAGGGTCAAGAAGTTTTTTGTAGAATAGGGTAAAAATGGAGGTGGATTCATGACAAAGGACGTGAAAGTTAAAGAAGACGGTCGTTACATCATCTTTTACACCTTTCCTAAGAAAAACGGAAATTAAGGAGTGAAACCATGTCCGAGTTACGTTGGAATCCCCAGCTCAGAGAGTGGGTTGTTGTGGCAACAGATCGCCAGGATCGTACCTACAAACCCCCGGCGGAGTTTTGTCCCCTCTGTCCTACCTTACCCGGAGCATTTCCCACAGAGGTACCAGCTGAAGACTATGAAATTGTGGTATTTGAGAATAAGTATCCCTCCTTACGCCAACCGCCTCCACCCATGGAGATCGAAGGTAGCGCTTTATATCAAACAGCGCCTGCTGAAGGGATCTGTGAAGTCGTCCTTTACTCACCAAATCATAATAGCAGTCTAGCTCAAGAGTCGGAGCAACATATTCAAAATCTCATTGAGGTGTGGACAGACCGCTATCTTGAATTAGGGCAAAAACCCAATATTCAATATGTATTGATCTTCGAGAACAAAGGCGATGCGGTGGGGGTTACCTTAAACCATCCCCATGGCCAGATCTACGCTTTCCCCTTTATTCCACCTGTTTTAGAAAGGGAACTGCAGGCGGCCCTGGATCACCAAACCGAAACAAACCAATGCCTTTACTGCGATATTCTTGCTGAAGAAAGGGAAGATAAGGTACGTATCATCGCTGAGAATCAAGAGTTTATTGCTTTTGTGCCCTTTTTCGCGCGTTTTCCTTTTGAAGTACATATCTATGCCCAAAGGCATGCAAATAGCCTTCTGGAATTGACCTCCGATGAACAAGGAGGCTTAGCAGAGGTCCTCAAAGACGTTCTAATCAAATATGATTCCCTCTTTGGATTTTCGCTACCCTATATGATGGCGCTCCACCAGGCGCCCCCCAAGGGAGACTACCCCCATTATCATTTTCACATTGAGCTTTACCCTTTAAACCGTACTGCAACCAAACTAAAACACTTAGCCGGGGTCGAATCGGGAGCAGGCACCTTCATCACCGATATGAGCCCTGAAGAACAGGCAGCCAGATTGCGAGGTGATTTTCGCAGTGAATGAACTGCAGCAGTTTAGCGCGGCTTACCCAAACACAGGCACACCCTTAATCGTCAGGGCACCTGGACGGGTTAACCTTTTGGGCGAGCACACCGATTACAATGAGGGTTTTGTCTTTCCCATGGCTATTGATGCCGGAATCAGCATCGTGGGCTCCTTAAATGGAAGCGAGCAGGTGAATCTATACTCCCTGGATTTTGGGGCTCACGATCACTTTAAGGTAGAAGACATCACGCGCTCAACTAAGCAAACATGGACCAATTATATCAAAGGCGTGTGTAAAGAATTTCAGAAAGCAGGGTTTGAGCTCCAGGGTATGGATCTAATGATCCAGGGAAATGTACCGCAGGGAGCAGGACTTTCTTCTTCGGCGGCTTTAGAGGTAGCAGTGGCACTTCTCATAGCCTCCATGCACAACTGGGATATTAGCCGAGTAGAGTTGGTCATGTTAGCCCAAAGAGCCGAAAATGAGTTTGTTGGTGTAGCCTCTGGCATTATGGATCAGTTTGCCTCTATGATGGGACAAAAGGAACATGCCTTGTTCCTGGATTGCCGAAGCCTCGAATATGAACTGATTCCAACCCCTTTCGAACGAGAGGGCTATGCCGTGGTGGTCATCAATAGCAGAGTAGAGCGGGGATTGGTCGAATCTGAATACAACACTAGGCGCGAAGAGTGCACCGAGGCGGTGAATCTTCTAAAGTGCAATCTGCCTGAGATAACGAGCCTTCGGGATGTAAGCATGGATGATATCGACCTAATCAATGCATTGCCTGAGGTTTTGGCCCAACGAGCCCGCCATGTGGTCTCTGAGAACAACCGTGTTTTGCTCGGTATTGAAGCACTTAAGGCTGGAAATCTGGTGGCCTTTGGAGAACTACTGAACGCATCACACCAAAGCTTAAAAGCAGACTTTGAGGTCAGTTGTTCCGAGCTTGATCTGTTAGTAGAATTAGCCTTAGAAATGCCCCAGGTCCTAGGTTCAAGGATGACTGGGGCAGGCTTCGGTGGATGCACAGTTACACTTGTGCCACAGGCGATTCTACGCCATTTCAAGCAAACTATTTCGCAAAAGTACTTTGCAAGAACCGGTTTGCAAGCTGTGGTGCATGTGTTTAGAGCTTCTTCTGGTGCCAGAACTATGAAAGTATCAGAACTTCCACGACCTTAAAATAGATAATCAGCGACAGCGCATCAACAATTGTTGTGATAACGGGCGCAGCCATAATGGCTGGATCTTGATTTATAGCTTTGGCTACCAGAGGAAGCATCCCACCCACTGTCTTGGCCAAAAGAACTGTTGCAAAAAGGGCTAATGAAACGCTTAGGGCTGTGAGATAGTCACCAGGATACATCAAAAGCAGGCGCAAAAAGTTTAAGACGGCCAAAGCTCCACCCACCAGAGAACTGACGGATATTTCTTTTACAAGTACACGACCATAGTCTGCAATGGTTATCTCACCTAAAGCCATCCCGCGAATGACCAAGGTAGAGCTTTGTGCACCGGCATTTCCACCGGTATCTGTAAGCATAGGAACAAAGGTGACCAACAGCGGTATGCTCACAATGGCTGCCTCATACTTCCCGAGGATAGAACCTGTAATCATAGCGGAGATCATTAAAATCATCAACCAGCCAATGCGGTTTTTGGCAAGGGAAAAGACGCTACTTTTAAGATAGGGTCTTTCAGAGGGAGCCATAGCGGCCATGATCTGGAAGTCTTCTGTGGCTTCCTGGTGGATTACTTCCACAATATCGTCTACCGTTACAATTCCTACCAGCCGATTTTCATGGTCAACAATTGGCAAGGAGAGTAAATCGTATTTGGCAAACAGACTGGCTACCAATTCTTGGTCATCGGTGGTGTGGGCAAAAATGACGTTCTTTTCCATAACATCGCCGATCAACGCATCTTCATGTGCTAAGAATAGATTCTTCACAGTGACAACGCCTTCGAGGTGACGGTTGGCGTCAATGACATAGCAAGTATAAACAGTCTCCTTATCCAAAGCGGTGCGCCTGATCCTAGAAAAAGCTTCTGATACCAGCATATTTTTTTTGAGGTCGACAAATTCTGCCGTCATGATGCTTCCTGCCGATTCTGGGGGGTACTGCAAGAACTGATTAATTAACACCCTTGTCTCTGGGGAAGCATTTTTCAGTACCCTTTTAACTACACCAGCTGGTAATTCCTCTAAGAAGTCCGCGGCATCATCCACATACATTTGGTTAATGATTGGTCCGATCTCTTGGTCAGTAATCGCACCAACGATATGCTCCTGCATGTCGCTGGATAAATAGGCAAAAATCTCAGCAGCACGATCTTTGGGTAAAGTACGAAATATAATAACTACGTTCTCTGGAGTTACTTCCTCCAAAAAAGCTGCAATATCCGCATCGCGCAACAGTGGTAATTCGCGACGTATAGTCTGAAAATCCTTATCTCTCACTAACTGTTCCAAATCAGGCAAATTCATAATTCTCATGTTTTTATCCTCCTTCGTTTAGTTTGGAGTATAAAAACGAACAAAATACTTCTACAGAGTAGAGTAGGCTAAAGATGGGTAGAAGTCTAAAAGATAAGCACCCAAATAGTGGTGGTACGATCGCCACCCAACTTCGTCATTGTTCGCTTTAATACTAGGACAGCCACTAGACACTTATCTTCCCCCCTTATTGCCGTTAGTCTACCCACAGTTTACCACTTCAGATACCAGTCTGCAATTGCTGAGAAAAAAATCCTTCTTACAAAAGGTCTTTTCGCAAGAAGGATTACTTGAAAATTGTGTTTATGCCGTATACTTAATTAGCAATCGGACACCAGGAATCAGAAAAGTCACTTTCGAAAATATATGTCAAGAATTCCGCCACATGATCAATGGGTACGATCTTAAGGCCTTCAATGAATTGGGGTAGGTTGTCCATATTATCCTTAGGAACAAAGACAGTCTTGACGCCGCCTTGCTTAGCGCCATAGATCTTGGCATGTAAGCCGCCCACTGCCTTTACCTTACCCCGGAGAGAAATCTCTCCAGTGACCGCGATATCCTGTGGAATGGGTAGCCCCTTAACGGCACTGATAATAGCAGCCAAAATGGCCACTCCCGCCGAAGGACCATCAATGTTTCCGCCACCCACCACATTAACATGCACATCAAAATTATCTAATTCTTGCCCCGTAATGGCCCGAAAGACAGAAGCCGCATTAAAGACGGAGTCCTTAGCCATACTTCCTGCCGTATCATTGAAACGGACTCGCCCCTTACCAGAGTCTTTACTTGGAAAGGCCACGGTTTCAATTTCCAGCACCGAACCGAGGTAACCACTTACACCAAGTCCCAAGATCCGTCCTACTTCACCGGTATCAGAAGCCTTAGCACCCGCGAAAGAACTTAAGCGCGCGGACTGAATAACCTCTTGAAGATCCGCTTTAGTGACCAAGGTTTCACTACTCTGACCATCTCCTCGGTACAACGCCACACTATGGGCATCGGCCAAAAGGCGAGTCGCTCTCCGCCCTTCGATGGTGTATTCGGCCACTAAATCTGCAACGCCATCTTCAAGCTTAGCATCTAGGCGCTCTGCAGCAGCATGAACGATCTGGACAATATCCGGTGGGGTGAGGGGATTAAAGAAGACCTCAGCACAACGGGATCGGAATGCCGGGCTAATCTCCGATGGGTCCCTAGTTGTAGCCCCAATCAGAACGAAATCGGCGGGGGCACCCTTGGTAAAAATCTGATGGATGTATTTCGGGATCTGGGGATCATCTGGATCATAATAGGAAGACTCAAACATAACTCGTTTGTCTTCAAGAACCTTTAAAAGTTTATTTTGCAAAATAGGATCCAATTCACCAATTTCATCAATGAAAAGTACGCCGCCTTGGGCTTCAGTTACCAATCCTAATTTGGGCTCTGGTACAGAACCTTCAGCTAAATCCCGTTTGGCCCCTTGATAAATAGGATCATGTACAGATCCTAACAAAGGATTGGTTACCTCTCTAGGGTCCCAGCGCAAAGTAGTACCGTCCACCTCCACAAAAGGGGCAGCCTCGGTAAAGGGTGTATAAGCCTTGGACTTAGCCTGCTGTAGCGCAAGACGAGCCACCGTTGTTTTGCCCACCCCTGGGGGTCCATAGACCAAAATATGCTGAGGATAAGGAGAACTCAGTTTGGTCAATAAGGACTTGATTGCATCATCTTGTCCCACTACCTCGTTTAAGTTCTGGGGCCTCATCATATCAACAGTAGAGCGTGACAGACCACGCTGTTCAAGAAGCTCCAATTCAGCATACTTTTTTAGGGTCTGGGCATTGTCGGGCCCAGCCTCTTCCTTAATTACCTGCATTCGAATGTCCTTGATGTATTCAAGGTGACGTTCTTGCATTTTAGCACTGATTTTTGCTTCTAATTGATCTTCCACAGTGCGCCGAGCCAGAAGGTCCGCTAAGTGGTCCTCTAATTCATCAAGAACTTCATCAACCTCTTCGGGCGGTCTTTGGTCCATTATTGTAGGATCCTCATGAACCAGGCGTTCTAGGGCCAAAATCCGATCTTCAATTTTCTCAGACTGCATAAGTTCCAGAGAGTCTAACTTACCAGCTTTTAAAACTAGCTGATCTTGTCCATGTACTTCAGCTAATATGGTTAATAGTGCAGAAACATGCTTCTCTAGTTGAAGCTGCCTCTCTGGTGATGATTCGTGTATTAATCGTTTTGTATCCAATGGGGATTACCCCTCCACGCAAGTATTTCCCGTTCCACCCTATTCGGCCACAACTTTCACCGTTAGGGGCACATGAACCTTAGGATGTACCTTCACAACAACAGGATGCGATCCCAGGCTCTTTATTGGCTCCTTTAAGTCTATTTTCCTCTTGTCAATTTCTACCGAGAATTGACGCCGGAGCTGATCTGCGATTTCCTGGCTGGTAATGGAACCAAAGAGCTTACCGCCTTCACCGACTTTAGCTACAACTTGGAGATTTTTATCTCTAAAGATGGCTCCTATTTTTTCCGCCTCTTGAAGTTCTCTACGTGCTCTAGAAGATTCTGCTTGTTGTTGCTGAGCAACTTGGCGCAGATTTCCTGCATTGGCTTCTATAGCTAGACCTCTTGGTAACAGATAATTTCTGCCGTAGCCTTCAGCCACATCCACCACTTCACCTTTTTTTCCAATTTTCTTAACATCTTGTTGGAGAATAACTTTCACGAGACACCCACCTTTCTAATTTTCTTCATTAGTTTCCACTACTAACTGCTCTTCTGGGGGAGCATTTAACTTGCGAAAATCAAAGATTCCATCGGCCACCGCCAAGAAAAGGACTGCCAAAACCAAGGGTTCCATGATAAAAAGCATAAACAGCAGCAGCACGCGGAGGAACAAGGGCACATTGTTTTTTTGGAAAAAATACCATGCCAGACTGATACCCGCAACTAAGTATGCATAAAAAGAGAGCATAAACGAGTTCAGGCCGATAACTTGAAACCATACTGGCAAGGGCATCATTTGCATTAAGATTGTAATGATCATCCCAAAGCCAAGAAACAAACCGAAGTAGGAAGGAAGGCGCCACTTGGTAAAAGGCGCAATCCAGGGCATCGTATGGTCTCCAAGCCGCCTTAAAATAGCGCGGAGTACTGCTAAGTTTATGTAGCTCATACTTACGGAGTATACCAAGAGCAAAGATGGCAATCCCCATCTAAGGAGCATGGGTCCGAAGGCCAAGAGAGCCTCATAGCGACCTAGCGCCTCTCCTGTTACACCAAGACTTTCTGATGTTTGGATCGTCTGCTCGATCACTTCAGTAAACATAACTAAGAAATCACTGAACAGATTACCACCAATGATTAGGGCATACAATAGAACATTCAGACCAATGACGACTACATTAGAGAGGACACCAACACCTAGAAGTTTGGGGAACGAGAATTTCTCCCTCATGGCCATACCCACAGATACACCCACAAAGCCCCAGATGATGATGGTTAATCCCGAAAGAACATGTCCCGCTACTAGACTGGAGATTAAAGCTGCGACTACTGCTGCAAGGATGCCATATTGAAACCCTTGACGATACACTAGGAGCATAAGGGGTATAGGTACAATAATCGACGGGATTCCAATATACTCACCGATGATAGTCAAAAGAACCGTAATTGCCCCGAGCATGGCCCCTTCGGTCAAGGAACGTGTTTTCATGAATTCACCTCTTCTTGATGTGAAAAAAGGGGAGCAGCTCTGCTGCTCCCTTGGATCTTAGTCAATCGTATAAGGCATCAATGCCACATAGCGCGACCGCTTGATTGCAGTTGTAAGCTGCCGTTGGTGTTTCGCACAGTTGCCAGAAATGCGGCGTGGCAAAATCTTGCCTCGTTCTGTAATATAGCGACGCAGACGGCCGACTTCTTTGTAGTCAATTTGCTCGATTTTATCGACGCAAAAAGAACATACTTTTCTTCTGCCTCTACGTCCTCTTTCTCTAGCCATTATCTCGCCTCCAAACCAATCTGATTAAAACGGAATGTCATCAAACTCCGGTTCGGGCGGTCCATCTGCTGATTCATCGGATCCTGAGTCACGTGCTCGATCCAAAAAGCGTACATTGTCGGCCACGATTTCTGAGGCCTTTCTTCTTACGCCGTTTTGGTCATCATACGACCGGATCTGCAAACGTCCTTCAATGGCAACGAGGCGTCCCTTACTCAGGTGATTGGCACAAACCTCTGCCTGCTTACGCCACGTTACAATATCAATGAAATCTGCTTCCCTTTCGCCTCCTTGACTGACAAAGGGTCGATCCACCGCAAGCGTAAAATTGGTGACCGCTATACCCGTTTGAGTATAACGCAATTGTGGATCAGCTACGAGTCGCCCAATAAGAATAACCTTGTTTAACACCTTCTGTCACTCCTTTGCTCATTCTTGATCCCGTCGAACGAGCAGATAACGAACGACTTCGTCAGTGATCTTGAGAATTCGTTCGACCTCGGAAGTCGTTCCGCTTTCTGCTTTAAAATCGATCACCACATAGAAGCCTTCGGTGTTATCGTTAATTTCATAAGCAAATCTCCGTTTACCCCACTTGTCAACCTTTTCGATTTCACCGCCAACACCAGTAATCAGGTCTTTGGTTTTTTCGATTCGGGCTTCTAAACCTTCTTCATCGAGTTGTGGAACAAACATCACCATTAACTCATATTCACGCACCGTAGCTTCACCTCCCCTCTGGACATTGGCCCTAAGTCAAGCTTAGGGCAGGGCAGATTCATTATATCACCGCTTAATTTCTAAGTCAAACGTTGAATCGGAAAAATATGACATCACCGTCATTAACCTCATAATCTTTACCCTCAATGCGTTGGAGACCTTTTTCACGGCAGGCCTGAACCGATCCTTCTTCCACCAAGATTTCCCACTTAATAACCTCGGCTCGAATGAAACCTCGTTCCATATCCGAGTGGATAATTGCCGCCGCTTCCGGCGCGAACATTCCCCGGGGAATAATCCAAGATCTAGTTTCGTCTCC
>WPCH01138675.1_pt1 | contig 18950 bp, 14 predicted proteins | sample 5399881 | NCBI WGS metagenome assembly WPCH01 (sample SAMN12869468, study PRJNA574797) | sludge metagenome | isolation source: wastewater treatment of pH5 | place: China:Beijing | collected 2019-05-20
GGGTCTAGATCTAAAAAAGAGTACAGAGACTCGGGTAAGCGGGCGTATGAGTTATCAAAGTTGAAGCCAACGTTTCCCTGCGGGAAATGTTCATAATTCTGCTTGGCCATGTGCGTACCTCCCGAAGTTAGTATTCCGCATGTCTACAAATCACTTTCACCCATATTGTACCATAGTTACACCAGGCGGTGCAGGAAGTTGCCGCTAAGATCCCGAAAGGATATTAGTGTTGATTAGCGAGATTTTTGGGAGTTTTGCTGCACCGTAGGTGCATACTATCCACAGACCCCCCAATTTTAGGGAGGGGTTGCGCCGACTTTGGTAAGTAAGGCACGGGTTACCTTTTTCGGGTAGGCCCGTCTTTTCCTTGGCGACGGGGACACCATAAAGAGGAGGGGATACCCCTCGTCAGGCGAACTAAATACCATAACAATCGCAGAAGTAAGACGCAAAAGGAGGCAACCCTTGACTACGCAAGAGACCACTCGAACGTATCGTGGCTTTACCCTAGACCCTTTTCAAGCACAAGCGGTCGATTTTATTGACGAAAATAAATCGGTTCTTGTAGCCGCTCCCACAGGTGTCGGGAAGACCTTGATTGCTGACTATATCATTGAGAAGATTTTCCGCGAAGGGGGGCGGGTGGTTTACACCGCGCCCATTAAAGCGTTGAGTAATCAAAAGTACCGGGAGTTTAAAGCGTTGGTAGGTCCAGAGGCCATGGGCATTCTAACTGGTGACGTGGTTATTAATCCGGATGCCCCTATCTTAATTATGACTACCGAGATCTTTCGCAATATGCTTCAAGAAGATCCTGAGCGTGTTAGTGATGTTCGTTATGTGATTTTTGACGAGGTCCACTATATTGATGATCCCGAACGTGGAAGTGTATGGGAAGAGAGCTTGATCTTCATGCCTTCCTCCATGCGTTTTTTGGGCCTGAGCGCAACCATTCCTAATGTGGAGGAATTGGCCAGTTGGGTTGAAGACGTACAAGGTTTAAATGTAGAGGTGGTTACCCATTTCGAACGCGTTGTTCCTCTCAAACATGCCCTTTACGAGCGTTCCATGGGTTTTACAACGATGAACGCGGTGCAAAAAAAATATCGGAAACTTGTCGGTGATAGTCCCGATGGACGCCCTAATGTACAGGTTGCAACTCACTCGGACTTAGTAAATGCCATCAAAGACCACTATCTGCCCTGCCTCTTCTTCACCTTCAGTCGCCGAAAGTGTGAGACAAATGCCCTTGCCTTAGGTGAAGAACAAGACTTCTTAGACAAGCCACAAAAGGCACAGGTCCAAGCGATCATCGATGAGGTGCTGAGCCGTTACCCAAAAATAGAAAGCGGACGTTGGCCCCACCTGAGAAGGCTTCTCTTGAAGGGAATAGCCTATCATCATGCCGGGATGCTCCCCATCTTGAAAGACATTGTGGAAGAGCTTTTTACGCATCGTCTCATTTCGGTGCTGTATTGTACAGAAACATTTGCGGTGGGTTTAAACTTTCCCTGTAAGACCGTGTGCTTTGATTCTAGCACCAAATGGGATGGAGTTAGTTTTCGCCCCATCTCCAATCGGGAATACTTTCAGATGGCAGGCCGGGCTGGACGCCGAGGGATTGATGAAGAGGGCTTTGTCTTTACGCTAGTGGATTTAAACTACTTCGACATCAGCCAATTTCCCAGTATGAAAGAGGACGAAGTGGAGCCTTTAAAGAGCCAGTTTGCCCTCACCTATAATTCCATTCTTAATCTGGTCAAGAATTATTCTGAAAAGGATATTCATCGAATTTTGGGGCAGAATTTCGCCACCTACCAGGCGTCTGCTGAGCGTCAAGGGGTGTTAGTCCAGCTCGAAATGTTAGAGGAAGAACTGTCACCCTACGAACAGCATCTGCGAGGTCCCGGCGGGCTCCCACGACTCATCCGTAAAAAAGGTGAACTGGAACAACGCTTGCCCACCACCTACAACAAACGCAGCAAGAAGGCTCTAAAACGAGAAATACGTTCCATGATACAAAGACTGGATAGTGCCTTTTATCGGAACCACCCAGAGCAGGACCGCCTGTCTTTGAGAAGAGAACATCGCCAGTTTACGAGGAAAATTGCCAACTATGAGCGGCTCCTGAGCCGGGCGGAAACCCTCGATCCCCATAAACGATACATCCAGGAGTTTTCGGACAAGAAGGCACTTTTGGAGGCGCTAGGATACCTGCAAGACGATGAACTTACAACGGCAGGTCTCTTGGCTAGCCAGATTCACGGCAACGAGCTCCTCATTACAGAAATGTTTATGGAAGGTCTCTTCCATTCGTATCCACCGGCGGAGCTTAATGCAGCCCTTGTTGCTGTGGGCTATGAGCCTAGAAAAAACGAGTACCGCATCAAGCATAAGCTGGATCTAACGCCTGTCTTTCGCCTTTGGCACTCGCTGACCAAGATGGAACAACGTATGGTTTGATTTCCCACGGTTCAGTTTAACGATCATGTGGCTGCACTTGCCTACCGTTGGAGCAATGGGGAGAGCTTCTCAAGTCTCCTAGAAGCTTCGTCCATTGACGAGGGGGATTTGGTCTTTGCCTTTCGCAGGGGTATCGACCTCTTACGGCAGGTTCGCAATGCCACAACAGATGATCCTAACCTACATGGAAAATTACGAGAATGTATTGAGTTGATGGACCGGGACGAGGTCTCAATCTGGCTCTGATAAAGAGGTGGACTATGAAGTATAAGCTTCTTGCTTTAGATATCGATGGGACATTGTTGAACAGCCAATCAGCCCTGACACCCCGGACCAAAGCTGCCATTCTTCGGGTTAGGGAAAAGGAAGACGTGACGGTAGTATTGGCTACAGGCCGGAGGTTGACAAATACCTGGCCTTTCGTAGATGACCTAGCCTTGACAGCGCCCGTTGTCGTCCATAATGGGGTTGTTGTTTTCGATCCCCAGGAAGGAAGGACGATACATCAGAGGGGCATTGATATGGCTTGTGCCCAGGATATAGTGGACAAGCTCGACTCGCTGGGGATTAACTATGTGGTGTATACAGGAGAGAGTGCAGGGGAACGAGTGATAGCCCCCGCCGGAAGCTGGGAAGAGCCAGAAGAACTTCTGACCTACTACTTGGGTGAACGGGCAGAATTTGTGGAGAAGGTTGCCCTCAGCACCAACCCTGTGCGCATTTCTCTTATTGACCGAGTGGCGAAAGTTGACACCTTTTATGAGTCATTTGCCCGGGTCTATGGTGACAGCATGAATGCCATGCTCTTTGGTACAGAACGGAATGTTTGGCGGGGCATAGAGATCATCCCGGGGGATTGCAATAAGGGTGCCGGCGTAGCTTTTGTCGCGGAAAGTCTGGGTGTGCAGTCCGGGGAAGTAATGGCCATCGGTGATAATGTCAATGATATAGAGATGATTCTTTGGGCGGGTTTGGGAATTGCCATGGAAAACGGGTCCCTACTCCTCAAAGAGAAAGCCCAGATCATTGCCCCTAGTCACGATCATGATGGGGTAGCACGGATGATCGAGGAGTTCTTATTGTAGGGGGCGAGATTATGACTTGTTTGTACATTGTGCCCAATGTCTATCTGCGCAACTTTAGACGTAGTCTGCCAAAGGAAGATTCTCCCTCCCTGGTTATGACCTTGCCGGGGTTGGTTGCCCAGATTCTGAAGGAAGGTCTTGTTTCTTATAAGGAGGACAAGGTCTTAGAAGAGGTAGCTGTCTGGCAGACGATTCAAGAACATGGCAAGGATCTGCGTTTTTTTGCCCCCATTGCCCATTATCCTGGATTTGTACAGGAGCTGAAATGGTTATTCCGCCAAGCTGACCTGGGCGAGCCGATCTTGACAGCGATGCCGGGGGAGGCCCAAAGGGAGCTGGGTTTGCTGCATGGCCGTTATCAACAGATCTTAAACGATTATGGCATCCTCCATTCTGCGGGACAGCTCAAGCGTGCTGTGGAGTTGGCCAAGAAGGGTCGTGTGTTGCCAGAGGTTGCCGTAATTCGGGTGCAAGGGCTAGGTGAACTCAGCCCTCTAGAGCAACACCTCATGGATGCTTTAGCAAGCGGCCGGTCACTGGAGCTCGTTTGGCCCCAGGTACAGACTCCCAACATAGCGGTGAAGAAAGCTAGTGATCCCATCAAAGAGGTGCAGATGATAGGAGAGGCACTGCGCCATGAAATTGAAAATGGGGTACCTTTAGAACAGTTAGCGGTCGCCTTTCCCAATCCTGGTCAATACTTGCCCATTCTGATGCCCACCTTTGAGCAGATGAAAATTCCATGGCGGGTACCTGAAGTGAGCTTGCGTAATACTCCTTTGGGAAAAACTCTACTAACAACTCTCGTAGGAGCGCTGCAGGGTTGGCATAAATACCACTTAGAGCTCCTTACTGCCCCGGGATGGGGATTTCCTTTCGGTTTAAATGCCGACGAACATCGTCTGTTGCGTTTGGCTCCACCCCTAAAGGGCTTGCCCGCCTGGCGTGACTATTTAGGCCCTAAGCCTGGTTGGCATCATGTCCTGGAGTTCTTGGCAAGTATCGCCCAGAGGTTGGTCCCGGGGCCCCTCTGTGAGTATGGTGTCTGGGTAAATAGCCTTTTGGACCTGCTCCAACCAGAACTTTGGGTCTCACCTGAAGAAAACTTGGAGAATTGGGCCGAACTGGTGAAGGCGTGGGATGGTCTGCAAAGCCTTGCTTACAGCCTACAGCAATGTACTTGGCTGATAACGCCTGAGCAATTCGTCCAGCTCATGCAGGGCCTCCTCGATGCTTATCGGATCCAAGGCCGCAGGGTTTTTGCCGAGCGCGTGCAGATTCTCAGCGTAGAACAACTTGGTGCCTATACTTTTGAGAAACTTATGGTGGGGGGGTTGGTCGAAGGGCAGTTTCCTCCTAGGAAAAACGCCCATTGGTTGACCAAGACCAAAGGAAACTTGACTAGAGGGGAGCTCTACGGGAGGTTGTCAAATGCCGCGGAGTCTGTCTGCCTGTTTTATCCCGAGGTAGACCGGGATGGAAAACTGAACCTTCCTGCGACCATCCTACCCAAGGCGGAAGAGGAAGCCAAGAGACAATTGTCTGAGCCAGAACATCGGCCCTCGCTGTTTTTTGGCAAGGGTTTGTTGAAGGACGAAGAGCTTCTGGCAACGCTGCGCGAGCGAGTTCTCCAAGAAGGCCTATCCGTTTCGCAACTGAATCGCTATGCCAATTGCCCTTATCAGTTCTTTTGCAGTCATGTCTTGAAGCTCGACCCAGCCGAAGAGGTTTCTTTAGAGCTCGGGGCCAGGGAGCATGGCAACCTGGTCCATGATGTTCTACAGGCCTTTTGGCAGGAGCATCTAGAAGGTCCCCTACCGGACCTCGAGGACGGACAGGCCAGGATAGAAGCATTGCTGAGAAGTGAGTATTCCCGTCTAGAAGCGAAGCCTTCCGTAAAGATAATTCGTACTATGAGGGACTTTGTCCGTCGCGATCTCGAATTTGCCCGTAAGGGTTTTCGCCCAAGATACTTGGAGAAATGGTTCCAAGGTTTGGCCATCGACACCTCGGCAGGAACTGTAGCCATTAGAGGGCGTATTGATCGGATCGACCTCAACGCAGATGGAGCTTATGTGCTCTATGACTACAAAACTGGATCAACGCCCCAGATCAAGGCGATGCTAGAGGGGAAAGATGTGCAGATTGCGGCCTATCTCCTGGCAGCCGAGGGCATTTTGCCCCAGGGACAGAACGTGGGGGCTGCTTATTATGTTATTGGAGATCGAAGCAGAAGAGGTCTTTTTCACGAAGACTACTATACCCAGATCGGTGTCTCTAAGGGAAAAAATGTCCTCAGTGAACAGGGCTTTGCGCAGCAAAATCAGAAGTTTGCGGAAATCCTACAAGCGTGTGGGGAGTCAATACTAAAGGGACACTTTCCCATTGAACCAGCTAGTTCGAGAACTTGTAGTTTTTGCGCCTTTCAGGGTATTTGTCGAAAGGAGGTGGGCTTTTAATGGCCTTTGATCCAACACCCAGTCAAGAAAAAGCAATCAAGATTGTGGATCGCCCAGTCGCTGTAACCGCCGGCGCTGGCTCGGGAAAAACGAGAGTATTGGTGGAACGATATCTTTACCTACTTGCTAACGGTGTCCGTGTGGACGATATCGCGGCCATCACTTTTACGAAAAAAGCCGCCCAAGAGATGAAGGATCGCCTCCGTGATAAACGCCCTGACTTGATTGAAAGCCTGGAAAAGGCGCAGATCTCAACTATACACAGCCTGTGCCAGCGGATTATCGAGGAACATCCTCTGCAAGCTCAGATTGACCCGCGCTTTCGCGTGGGGGAAGAATGGGAAACGAAAGTGCTCCTCGCTGAGACCATTGAAGAAGTTGTGGCAGAATCAGAGATTCCCGAGGCACTAGGAACGCCTCTCGAGGTGGCAACTACCGTTCTGGAGTTATACGAAACGATGCTGAGTAAGGGGGACTTGTATTTCAACCGCCCGTTGGCAAGGACACAAGAATTGGGGTTCCCCCTCCTGCAGCTGCACCACGCCGTGGACGCGGTCCTTTCGTTGCAGGGTACTACAGAGGTGCAAAGAAGAGTCTTGGACGATTTGGCGGACCAATGGCCTCATCTTGCTGAACTTGCTAGTTTCCCAGACGATGAGCTTCGCCTTGAAGCCCTTGATGTCTTGCTTAAGCTCGTGAAGGGTATTCGGGGAAAGCTTGCTGATCAAACACAAGAACTACGGAACTTGATTGAAGAAACCCAGGCTGCAATCCACGAGGAACACGGCAAGGCTAATATCGCCTATTTGGGAGAAATTTTGGAGCAGGTACACCAAGCCTATGATGAGCGGAAAAGGCTCTTGGGTATAGTGGATTATAGTGATCTTGAGCAGTTGGCTAATGCCCTCTTGCAAGACCCGGCAGTTCGAGCTGACTACCCCTTCCGCCACCTGATGGTGGACGAGTTTCAAGATACCAATCCTCTGCAAAAAAAGATTGTAGACTCTCTAGTAACCCAGGGTGCAACGCTTTTTGTCGTGGGAGACCCCAAACAATCCATCTATCGTTTTCGTGGAGCCGATGTAGGCGTATTTGTGCAGACGAAGAACGAAATCGCATGTAGCGGAAAAAATGTATTTTTAGAGACGAACTTTCGCTCTCGCCCGGAGCTGATTGGTTTTGCCAACACGATGTTTGGCCAGCTCTTGCAAGGAGATACAATCGGCTTTGAGGAGAGTGCCCCTGAGAAGGCTGCTGCCGGAGTACCCTGTGTCACGATTTTACGGACGCCGACGGAGGAGTTGTTGTCGGGGGAAGCCAGGGCCCTAGAGGCGGAACAGATTGCCCTGACCATTCGGGAACTAGTGCATGGGGGAGCATATAAATACGAGGATATCTCCCTTTTATTCCGGGCCATGACCAATGTACACATCTACGAAAGGGCCTTTAAAGAAGTGGGCATTCCCTATGTGAACCTAGGTGGCCGAGGCTTTTATTCTAAACAAGAGATTCAGGATGTATTACATTACTTTCGGTGGTTGGAGGACCCTGCAGATTCCGTCGCTCGCTTGGCTGTCATGCGCTCCCCCTTCTATCTGATATCTGATGAAGGACTGTATTGGCTAGAACAGGAGCGTATTGACAAACTTAGTGTGTCTGACCAAGAAGCGGTACGCCGATCCCAGGATGACTATACATTCCTGCGATCACAGGCCAAACATCGCGCCGCGCCGGAGGTCATTACCAGCATGCTGGAACGGACGGATTATGTGGCTAAGGCCTGGCGTCTGCCCTTTGGCCCCCAAAAAGTGGCGAATATCGAGAAGTTCTTAGGGCAAAGCTGGGATCTCTTCGCCAGGAATGTCTATACAATCACCGAACAGGCGCGATTTTTACGACTCATGGCCCAAGACGGAGAAAAAGAGGGAGAGGCCCTCCTTGACGCAGAACATGCCGACGTGGTTGTACTACGTACAATTCACGGTGCTAAGGGTTTGGAATTTCCAGTTGTGTTTTTGCCAGATACCAATGGCAGCGCAGTCCGTAGCCAAAGCGGAAATGTGTTGTATCACCCCGACTTCGGTCTGACCTACAAAGGCATGAAAAGCTATGAATCCCTCAAGGAACAAGAGCGATTGGAGGAGATCAGTGAAGCTAAGCGCTTGCTCTATGTGGCTGTGACCAGGGCAGAAGAGAGGCTTTATTGGTGCGCCCGTGATGGTAAGACCCATAAAGATAGTTGGTGGGCCTGGTTACAGGACATCCTGCCAGCGATGTCTGGGGACTTGTATGAAGAATTACTTGGGACTTTGCCTCCCCACGTTGCAGACCAGCCCAAGGGCGGGTTCTTGCAGCCCCACTGGCCGAACTATAGCCCCCTAGCACCGCAGTATAATCAAGTGTCTTTTTCTGTTACTTCCTTGATGAACTACGCCCGCTGTCCCCGCTACTATTACTTGCGTTACATTTTGGGGATGCCGGAGCGCAAGGCGTCAACAGCTCGAGGTTCTGGAACGGCCAGCCAAAGCACACTTAGTGGGACCCAAAGGGGAAATATTGTACACAGAGTTTGCGAGCAGATCACAGATCCTGAAGAACTCTCTGGGCTGGTTGATTATTCCGCCCTGATGGAGGGTGTAGAACTTGATCAGAGGCAGAAAACCCAATTGGAGGAAATCATTAAGCCCTACTTGAAAAGTGAGTTTTTTAGTAGGGCTCGGCTGGAGACTGCACAGGAGAAGGTCTACCGGGAACATAGTTTTCTGATCCCCGTAGGAGATTTTTTCGTTAATGGCCTAGTGGATCAGGTGTTCGTGTGCAACCAGGGTATTGAGATCGTGGACTTCAAATCGAATTGGATTAGGCCTGAGCAGATCGCTAGTGTTGGTGCTAGCTACGAGGTTCAGCTCCGTCTCTACGCCTGGGCTATGGCCAGGGAGTTCGCTTTGCCCGTTCTCAGTTCACAAGCATACTTCTTAATTCCAAATCAGCTGTATGCCTTGGACAGGTCGGCTTTGGATGCAGACGAAACTGAGAGATGGTTGTTACAGACTTGCGCCAACATTATTCAAGGGTCTGAGGAAGGTGTAGAAGCGTTCCCCATCAGGGGTGATTGCTCCCTTTGCTTACGACAATCGTACTGCCAGACTCTGAATTCCCGTTCTTCCTTGGATTTTGCTAAGACGGCATTATTTGGGGAGAATACAGATATTGAAACGCAGTGGTACGAGGAGGAATGGTTGTGAAATTCGCCCAACGCGAACTAAGCAAAGGTGTCCGGTTGCACCTTTGTGAAACGGATAAATTTAACTCTCTGACCTGTAAGGTCTTTATTCAACAGGATCTGAAGGCCCAGGACGCCACGAGTACTGCCCTTTTGCCCCTCCTTTTGCGGCGGGGATCCCAGAAATTCCCATCCACATTAGACATTGCCCGGGAGCTCGAGGATCTCTATGCAGCTGAGCTTGGGGCGGACATCTTGAAAGTTGGTGAGCGCCAGATTCTTGAGTTCTATCTCCAGATGGTTGAGCCAAGCCTTTTACCCGAAGGTCACAAGCAGTTGGAAAGGGGCCTGAGAACATTTTGGGAGATCTTTACCCAACCCCAGGGCCCAGCTGATCGTTTTCTAGACTCCTACTTTGAACAAGAAAAGGCCACCCTGGAACAGGACTTAAAGGGCTTAGTGAATGACAAACGTTCCTATGCTCTAACACGCCTCGTAGCCGAGATGTGCGCAGATGAGGCCTTTGGCATTTACAAATACGGTGCCCTAGAGGACTTGCAGGTTCTAGATAATCGGGCGGTCTATGAGCACTATCAGAGGCTATTGTGGCAACATCCTGTGGATATTTTTTGCGTTGGAACCCATCTGGATGAGGTAGCGGAGCTCTTTTCGTCCTTCGTTCCTGCCCGAGAAAGCATGGCATTAGAAGCGGCGCAAAAGGTGGAAGTCGGTAAGACCCGAGTTATTAAAGAGACAATGGATGTGAACCAAGCTATCTTGGTGATGGGGTATCGCACCAACTGTTCGTATCGGGATGACGATTATTACGCTTTGCTGGTAGGCAATGGAGTTCTAGGTGGCTTCGCACACTCCAAACTGTTCATGAATGTGCGGGAAAAAGCTAGTCTGGCTTACTCCGTGGGATCTAATGTGGAAGGCAGTAAAGGCCTATTAACCATCATAGCGGGAGTCGGCAATGACCAACAAGAACAGGCCTTGGAGATTATCAAGGAGCAAGTGTCAGCTGTACAGAGGGGTGAAATTTCGCTTGAAGAACTCGATCAAACAAAACGTGGTTTGATCAGTGCTATGACTGGTATAAATGACAACCCCGAAGGAATCATTGATCGCAATATCATTGGACTTGTTGAGGTTAAACTGCGTACTATTGATGAGGTGGTGGAGGCCATTCAAAAGGTGGAACACGAAGATTGCGTGAGGGTGATGGAGAGAATTCAACTAGATACCATCTACACTCTCTGTTCTGGCAATACTTTACGCCTAGAGGTCGGAGGCAGTAATGATGGAAATAACTAAGGTTCCCAGTGGGGATACATTGTATCGCAAAGACCTACCTAATGGCTTAACCTGTTTTGTCTTGCCCAAAGCACAATTCTTAAGAACCTATGGCGTCTTGTCCACGAACTATGGCTCTTTGGACTCGAGTTTTCAAGTTCCAGGAGGGGAACTGCTGGATGTCCCTGCCGGTATCGCCCACTTTCTCGAGCATAAGCTCTTTGAAGAGGAAGATGGTAATGTGTTTGGGCGTTTTGCTGCTTGGGGGGCGTCAGTTAACGCATTTACCAGTTATACTCAGACCAGTTATTTGTTTTCTACAACAGAAAAATGGGATCGTTGCCTGATTGACCTGATGGAATTTGTGAACCGGCCCCACCTAACCCAAGAAAATGTGGAGAAAGAAAAGGGTATCATTGTTCAAGAATTGCAGATGTATGCTGATCACCCCAACCACCGTATCCACACCCTGTTGCTAGAAAATTTGTATCATCACCACCCAGTTCGTCTCGATATAGGAGGAACGGTTGCATCGGTGCAAGACATTACTGTAGACGACTTGCTTCGTTGCTATCATACCTTCTACCAACCGAGGAATATGGCATTGGCCGTTGTTGGCGATGTGGACCCCCATAGCACTCTGGAGTTAATTGAGAATAGTTATCCAGCTTGGAGCCATGGGGAGGGGGATATCGAACGTTTTTTCCCTAGCGAACCTAGGGATGTCAAGAACTCCTTGATTGAAGAGAAACTCCCCCTGTCCCAGCCCCGTTATCTGTTGGGGTTTAAACACGATCCTCTCTGGGAAGGCGAGGAGCTCCTGCGTCAGCAGATCATAATGGCAATCGGCATGCGACTTATTGCCGCCCGTAGCTCCCCGAGTTACGGAGAGCTTTATGAGGCAGACCTGATTACGGATTCCTTTGGGGCGAGTTTCAACGCAGAACTGGAGTACGCTTATTCGGCCATTGGTTCGGAAACCCGTGATCCAGAGGCGCTCCACGCTAGGCTTGTTACGATCATTGATAGTCTGAAAGCTAATGGATTCTCCGCCAACGATGTCGAACGCTTAAAGCGGCAGCTCTATGGGGCCCATCTAGCATCCTATGATTCCTTTGAGTACACAGCAAATCGAGTGATTTCGAGCTATTTTCGGGGAACCCCTTACCACAACTACCTAGAAGTGCTGCAAAGCATTACGGCAAAGGAGGTGCAACAAGCCCTCAATGAACAGATGGACTGGAGTCGCGCAACTATAGCTATTTTAAGGCCAGGTGAAAGCTAATGAACAAGGAATTGTTAAGGCGACAACTCAAGAAGGAGCGGGGGCAGGTCCCTAAAGGCCAGCGTCAGATGTGGGACCAAGCCATTTTCGCACACCTTGCATTACTTTCTGCCTACCAAGACGCCCGGAACGTGATGGTTTATCTCTCCTTTGGTTGGGAGATTGATACTTGGTCGATTGCAGGCGATCTGCGGAGCCGAGAACGGGCTGTTTGGGTGCCTGTGGTGATAAATAATCCAAAGAGGTTAGAAGCCAGAGGCTACACATCCCGAGAAAACCTAATTCCGGCTACCTTTGGTATTTTAGAACCAGGGCCGGAAGCACCCACGATTGACCCTGGCGCTTTAGATTTAGTCATTGTGCCAGGATTGGCCTTTTCGGAAGGGGGATTTCGCATTGGCTACGGGGGAGGCTATTACGATCGCTTTTTAACAACCACCACCGCCCCCACCGTTGGCTTGGTGTATCACTCCTTTATCCGGGAACTGCCTGTCGATTCTTGGGATCAGTCTGTAGACTTCTTAGTCACTGAGGAGGGCGTCTTAGGGAGGAAATGAGCCTATTCTGCAGAATTCATGGGTAGCAGAAGGAGGCGGCTTATGGCACCTGAAAAGTATGTCTTAGCAATTGACCAGGGAACAACAGGCACCACGGTGATTCTTTTTGATCATCAATCCAAGATTGTGGGGAAGATGTATCAAGAACACAAACAGTATTATCCTAGACCGGGCTGGGTGGAGCACGACGCAGCAGAGATTTGGCGGGGAACCACCCAATTGATCGACGGGCTGTTGGACGAAACTGGAGTGAACCCAGTTGCCATAACATCCATCGGCGTAACGAACCAGCGGGAGACCGTAGTGCTATGGGATCGCAAGACTGGTGAACCTGTAACTAGGGCTATTGTTTGGCAGTGCCGCAGAACGGCAGGGATCTGCGATGATCTACGGCGGCAAGGCTTGGAGCCTTTGTTTAGGGAAAAAACGGGTCTTGTTTTGGACGCATACTTTTCTGGGACCAAGCTCAAATGGATTTTTGATCACAATTCTACCTTGAGGGATCGAGCAAGGCAGGGCGAATTGGCCTTTGGGACTATTGATTCCTGGCTCATCTACAAACTCACTGGAGGGAAAAAACACCTTACCGATTATTCTAATGCCTCCAGGACCTTGCTCTTTAATATTGCAGATTTGCAGTGGGACCATGAGCTTCTCGATACTTTAGACGTTCCAAAAGAAATTCTTCCTGAGGTCGTTTCTTCGAGTGAGATCTATGGGCACACTGTCCAACTTGGGTTGTTGCCTGCGGGAATCCCCATTGCAGGGGCGGCAGGCGATCAGCAAGCAGCCCTCTTTGGCCAGACCTGCCTTGACCCAGGTTCGGTAAAGGCCACGTTTGGGACCGGTGCCTTCATTCTCATGAATACAGGATCACAACGGATCTCCTCAGCTAATGGGCTGGTAACGACCATAGCCTGGGGTATCGACGGGAAGGTCCAGTATGCTTTGGAAGGCAGTGTTTTTGCGGCTGGGGCAGCAGTGAAGTGGTTGCGGGATGAGATGGGACTAATCCAATGTGCCGCCGAGACAGAGGATATTGCCCTATCTGTTGCAGATACGAATGGTGCATATTTTGTTCCCAGTTTTGTCGGTTTAGGTGCTCCCCATTGGAACCCCTATGTGCGCGGCATGATTGTGGGTATTACTAGAGGGGTGACGAAGGCTCATCTGGTCAGGGCTACCCTTGAAGCCATCGCCTACCAAACGAAGGAAGTACTGGATGTAATGGTAACCGATGCGGGCCTACCCTTGAGGATCTTGAAGGTGGATGGGGGAGCCTCAGTGAACAATTTCCTCTGTCAGTTCCTGGCAGATCTAACCGGTATCGAGGTCCAACGACCCCACGTTTTCGAAACGACCGCTTTAGGTGCAGCCTATTTAGCGGGACTAGCTGTAGGGTTCTGGAATAGTCCAGAAGACATTCAAAAACATTGGCAAGTGCAAAAAGCCTATAAGCCGAATATGAGGCAAGCCGATCGTTTGCGGCTTGTGAGGGGCTGGGATAAAGCGGTAGCCAGTGCCAAAAGTTGGGTGACGGATGATTAAACATGAACGTATGCGAAAAGAACGGCTACAGAACCTTAAAGCGGGTTTGGCACAAAAACCAATTATAGCAGGCTTAAAGGGTCTAGAGGATGCCAGGTTGATGAAAGCGGCGGGAGTCAAGGTCTGTTTTTATCTCACTGGAGATATCTTCGAACTGCGAAATTTAGCCAAACTCTGTAAGACGCAGGGACAGATGCTTTTTGTCCATGTGGATCTGATAGGGGGGATCGCTAAAGATGCTCCCGGGATGGAGGTCCTAGCCTCTGAAGTCGGTATCGATGGTGTCTTGACCACAAAGGGTTATCTGGTAACGGCCGCGCAAAAGGCGGGTCTATTAGGGATCCAACGTTTGTTTATGCTAGACTCAGAGGCACTCCGCACTGGCCTACGCATGATTCATTCTAGTCAGCCCGATGCGGTGGAAATCCTGCCGGCGTTGGTGTTACCGTCAGTGCGGGACCGCCTGCCTGGTACGTTTCCTCCCATGATTGCGGGGGGATTGGTGGAGACGCAAAGTGAGCTGGCACAAATCATAAAACCGCCGGTTTTGGCCGTCTCTACAAGTCGGGCCGAACTATGGAACTACGAAAGGGTGTAGCAGATGGATTACAAATGGCTCGAAGAGCAAAAAGAGGAAGTTGGTCTGGCCCTAGCAAGGCAGGGGATTCGCTTGGTTGTCCCCGTGGTGAAGAAGACTGGGAGGAAGACAACGACTGCAACGGATCAGAGTACCCTAGCTTCTTTGATTGATCATACTCTACTCAAGCCGACTGCCTCGCGCGCTCAGATAAATCAACTTTGTGAAGAAGCCCGGCGATATTATTTTGCGTCTGTATGTGTAAACCCAGTCCATGTTCCCATGGCTGCGCAGATACTGCAGGGCAGTGAGGTTAGGGTCTGTACCGTAATCGGTTTTCCCTTGGGTGCCACTTCCACCCTGACCAAGGTCCTGGAGGCCAGGGATGCGGTTGCTGCAGGTGCTGAAGAAATAGACATGGTTCTCAATATCGGTAGTTTACTTGAGAGTGATTATGCGAAGGTTTATTCGGACATTAAGGCAGTTCGCGATGTCCTCCCAAATCAATTGCTCAAAGTGATTTTAGAAACTGGATACCTAAGCAAAGAACAAATCGTGCGGGGTTGTATTTTGGCAAAAATGGCTGGTGCCGACTTTGTTAAGACCTCTACCGGCTTTGGCCCAGGTGGCGCCACAGTCGAAGACGTGACATTGATGCGTGCTGTGGTGGGTGATGATTGCGGCGTCAAGGCTTCTGGCGGTATTCGGGACCTGGCGAATGCCATGGACATGATCAAAGCTGGGGCAAATCGCATCGGGGCTAGTTCTGGCATCGCAATTATTGAGGGACTCAGGGGGGAGGCAGACTATTGAGTCGTCATAAGTCCAGAATTGTATTTGTAACGCTCTTGATCATGAGTGTGATGGGACTCCATGGTTTTGCGGGCGCAGACGAGCCACAACCAGTGGATTGGTTTGCCCATGAATTTGGGGTTAGTAGTGTTGCGGTGAACTTGTTTGCAGGTAATGAGACAACCTTGCTTATGGATGGTCTCCTGCGATTTCAGTATCCTGACGGATTCAAGCTACAGTACCTTTCGCTCACTGCACCGGTAACGATTACGAGCCAAGCTGGCTTTGTCCAGGTGCAAATCGGGAGCGAGGAGCAATACGGCCGCGAATTGTATTGGTTGTTTGAAGATCTACGACACTATTTGTTTGCGTTAGCAGAGTATTCTAGAATCCCCCTGCGGTATTCTGGCATAGAGAAGGTGGCAGATCGTAGCTCGAAGCGCTATCTGGCTCGAGACGACAGCGGGCTTGTGCTTTGGTTTGATGCTGAAAGCGGCCTGCCTTTGCTTATTTGCCAAGGCCATCACACTGTAGTTACGGTAACCGCTTATACCCTGGAGAATCATGAACTAACTTCTGTAGACCTTGAACTTCGCTTTGGCCCAGAGCTGGCCCGTATCACTCTAGACTATGGAGAGCATGGGTGGACGCCATCCCTGTTAGAACTAGAGGACCCCAGAGGCAAGGTTAAGATGGAACTCTCCCATTGGTCTTTTCCCGACGAATGGGACGATAATCCCCTCCCACGCTTGGCAGAACTAAGTGCGTTGAATAGTCGGTTTCGAACCGAGTTTGATTCCAAGAATTACCATGGGGCCCTCGCCATTAGCCAGGAAATGCTCACTCTTGCTCCCCACTTCTGGCAGGTCTACCTGTATAAGGCCTTTGCCTATGAAGGGGTGGACAATTTTCTCGGGGTGATTGAAAACTATCAGCAGGTTTTGATGCGCCAGCCCAACAATCATCTGGCTTTAAATAACTTGGCCTATCACTACTTTTTGCGGGAAGTACAGATCTCTATGGCCCTGGAGATGGCAGAACGGGCAGTAGCGCTTGAACGTCAGGAGACCTACTTAGACACCTTGGGCTATGGTTATTATCTTGTGGGGCGCTATGAGGAGGCCAGGGAGCTTCTGCTAGAAGCCCTCGAGACAGCCCCTGATGAGGCGGTGCCAGAAATAACAAAGCATTTGGACATGGTGCTGCGGGCTTTAGGAGAGGACAGTTGATGAATGACCACTATTTTACAAGTGAGCCAGGCACCAAGCATGACCCCAAAGAGTTTTCAGTGCAGTTGAGGGGCAAAACGTATGTCTTCCAGACGGATGCGGGAGTTTTCTCCAGGGACGAGGTTGACCTAGGCACGAGAATCTTAATTGACACTCTCCCTCTGCAACCGGGGCAAACCGTATTAGATATGGGGTCGGGTTATGGCCCCATTGGAGCGGTCGCAGCCACAATGGTAGGTCCTTCCGGAAAGGTATACATGATCGACGTGAACCATAGGGCCTGTGATTTGGCTAGAGCGAACCTGGTCCGGAATGGAATCCAGCATGCTCAGGTGTTCGCGGGTGATGGCCTTCAGGCCCTTCCGGCGGGCCTCGCCTTCGATTGGGTGCTCTCCAATCCCCCGATTAGGGCGGGAAAGGCGGTAATGTACTCGCTTCTAACGGATGGGTTTCACGCCCTCAAACCTGGAGGATGCCTCCTAGTAGTAATACGTACCAAGCAGGGAGCCAAAAGCCTTGAGCATTACCTCAGCGAATTGGCGGGGTGTTGTGAGACAATTGAAAAGAAAGCAGGATTTCGCGTCCTGAAGTGTTGTAAACCCCTCCGCACCTGAATACTTTTTGGGTGTGGAGGTGTTTTTATGCGGGTTTGGATTTTTAGCGGGCGCCAGGTACTTTGGTGGGTTCTGGGTTGCCTAGCATGCGGTATCTTCCTGGGTACGCAGGGACCAGTCGTTCTTCCTGCGTCCAGCGGTGCTTCCCACTACGGGATTTCTGGCAGGACTATTGTCATCGATGCTGGGCATGGGGGGGTGGACCCAGGGGCGGTAAGTACAAGTGGTGTCGTCGAAAAGGAGATCACTCTGCAAATCGCCAAGGAGCTAGAACTGCTACTAAAGAAGGCAGCCGTGTATGTGATCCTGGTTCGGCAGGGTGATTATGACTTGGCGGATTCTAGTGAGACAAATTTGCTGAAACGCAAGCGTCAGGATTTGAGCCGCAGGGTTAGCATCGCGGAGGAGGCTAATGCCGATCTATACATCTCGATTCATGCAAACTACTTTCCTTCATCGATTTGGTCGGGGGCCCAGACGTTCTATTACGAAGGAAGTGAAGCTAGCAAGAATTTGGCTATTACTTTGCAGACCGCGTTAGTAAGGTACCTCGGCCCCAATAATCGCCTGGCTAGGCCGGGGGATTTTCGCGTCTTGCGTGATACTACCATGCCTGCGGCAATGGTGGAGGTAGGATTTTTGTCGAACCAACGGGAGGCGTTGCTGTTAAGCCAAACTAGTTATCAAAAGCAAGTTGCTGCAGCCATCTTCGCGGGCTTAGTCCGTAATTACAGTCTCTAAACAGGATTTGCCCTTTGCTTAGAGAAATAACCAAGAAGAGTTACGAGATGAGATAGGGGGCAACGAATGTGCGGATATTAGTTTTGCACACAGACGATGCGTCGATTCTGAAGTCGGCTGAGCTGTTCAAGAATGCGTTAGAGCAAGAAGGGGCAAAGGTAGATCTCCAGTCGCCTAAGGCAGCTGGGGGTTCGCCCGTTAGTGCAGCGCCCTATGGTCTGGTATGTGTACTTGCGGGATACAAGGGGTGGTGGAAACCACAGCTTCCCGCGGATATGGACAACCTCCTCAAGAGGGTGATGCGGCTGGAAGGCAAGAGGGGAGGGGCTTTTGTCAGGCCAGGTCCCTTTGGTTCAAGCAAGGCGCTCCGTGTGCTCATGGGTCATATGGAACGCCAAGGTGTCATGGTAGAGGACTTTGGCACCATCAACGGGGGACAAGATGTTACTGCCATCGCCAAACGGCTAAAAACTTTGTTCTAAATATTGGAGAATTGCCTTCCCGAACCCACAGGGAATGGTTTTTTCTAGTACAAACAAGGAGGATTCCAAATGTTCCGTTTTAAGCCTGAGCTACGTATCCCCGGACCGGTGCCAGTACCCAACGAAGTATCTTTACAGATGGCCAAGCCTATGATTAACCACAGGGGCGCATACTTCAAGGAGCATTATCCAGATGCCTTGGCCCGCTTAGCCCGGCTTTTTGGCACTAAGCAACAAGTTCATATGATTACAGGATCCGGGACATCGGGGATGGAAGCCGCCGTAAGCAACTTGGTTTCTCCCGGAACACCGGTCTTGTGCTTGGTGGGCGGGTTTTTTGGTCACCGTTGGGTCGAATTATGTAAAGCCTATGGTGCCAACATGCATGTGCTTGATTTCCCTTGGGATGGTGGCGTTGATCCCCAACGGGTCGGTGCCTATTTGAGGCAACATGCTGAAATTGAACTTATTTTCATGGTACAGAATGAATCATCCACTGCTGTCCTTAATGATGTGGAAGCGGTTTCGAAGATCCGGGGCACCCACGGGGCTCTGGCGGTAGTGGATGCAGTAAGCGCCCTCGGAGGTACACCCTGCGA
>WPCH01159764.1_pt1 | contig 18950 bp, 16 predicted proteins | sample 5399881 | NCBI WGS metagenome assembly WPCH01 (sample SAMN12869468, study PRJNA574797) | sludge metagenome | isolation source: wastewater treatment of pH5 | place: China:Beijing | collected 2019-05-20
TCGTTTGAAAATTTCCCATTTTCTTTAAGTCTCTTCAATCCTTGGAGAGCAAGATTAAGAAAGCCTGAAAGTTCTTCAGGATCTTTCAGCTTCGTAATTAACGTTTTATCTTCCTTCCCTCCTTCAAAATTATTAGGAAACTGAACTAAAACCCATCTGCGATAATATGCCTTGTCTTTTTTTCCTTCAGGCAACACATTTGCGGAGAAAACAAGTTTAGCGGTGTTGCGGAAATGAAAAGAGTCCTGATATTTATTCTCCCCATCGATCAGATCTAGTCCGCTGGTCAACTTTTTGAAGACTTCCGATTTATGCATTTTGCTATCTGGAATATCTCCACAAATGTTAACCAGCTTTCCGTATAGTTTTGCGGTCCTATACTTGTCGAATTCAAGTCTTTGCAGGCTCTCCGCGGAGGTATTTTCTCCGCCAACAAGCGCCTCTAACAATGCAAGAAATACACTTTTACCGTTAGAACCGACACCATAAAGCATGAAAGCCTTTTGATGAGAGCAATCTGTGGTTAAACAATAGCCTGCGATCTCACACAGCAAATCTATATCCGGCTCTGCAACTACATCATGTAAAAACTTGCTTATTTGAGGGCATTTTGCATCTTCATTATAAAAAACAGGAATTTGCCTGATCAATTTTATTTCCGGTGTGTGGGGTTCAAGTTCCCACGTTTCAAGATTGAAAAGCCCGTTTTTCAGGTTGATATATCTATCCTGGTTCTCTTCTATACTGTCGCGTGTAATGTGAGTATAAGCCCTGATATAAGCCAGCACCTCACTTACATACTTTGCCGTAGCTTTTGGAACATGAGTTAAAGGAAATCCGGGATTTGCTTCATTCCAATATTTTGCATAATATTCATTGTGCACATTTCTGATTTCAGTATCTAAAAGTGCTTCTGTGTCTTCGTTCTTGTAAACACCGTCTTTGTAAAGATATATTTGCTTATTATCCCTCATTGAAAAAATATGGGCGTTCTCCAATATATGCTCTGCAACTACATCGAAGGGAACGTTTATCTTTTCTGGTTTACCTTCACGAATTTTCTGTTTCCTTTTCTTTTCTTTTATTGGCTCTCTTCCAGTCTCAATTCCTTCCTTTTTGCAGTCTTCCAGAACCCTGTTATAAATAGATACGGGAAGCTTCCAGCCATCGGTAATTTCTTCTTTCGTGCATAGCTCCCGATTCAGTGCACAGTAAATTAATGCTTTGGAGGGTATAGGATCACTTTTTGGAATGTATCCATGATCTTTAGCATATTTCCAGATAGTAAACTGAGTATAAGGGTCTTCTACGTCTACTCTTGAACTTCCCCCGCCATGTGGAAAGCCAGCCTGGGAACATGTAGAAACTCCAGAGGCTACCGCCAGATAAGTTATAGCGTTATGGCTAACATTATGCCGCCAACAGTGCAAAACATCCCCAGAAATGCTGGCATTTTTACCCGTTTCAGAACCGTGTAACTCAGCGAACATTTCAAAACGTTTGCCTGGTTGGTTGCTCCTTCCAGTCACATCATGTATATCCAGATCAAACAGAGCGCTTCTATTTTTTTGGCCCTGCCGTTCCCAGCTTTTACACTGCCTTTTTTCTATTTTCTTTATACTGGCAGCAATTTCAGTGGCTCTTCTTTCTTCGAGAGTTGTCCTGTATATTTCCGGTAGTTCTTCATAAGTTATGTTTGAGACCTCAGATTCTAAACATAACCTGTACTTTCCAGCATGTATACGGTCTTCTTCTGGAATCCTGCGAATCTCCTCTTCTGAACAAGGAACAAAAGACCCCGAACAAACAACATATTGCCAGTTTGAGCGAACTTCTCCAGCGTTTTCTGTTGCTATGTTCTGTTTAGCACTATTTTTAAATATTGCACCTTCTCCCTGCGCTGGTTCATCTTTAGTAAAATAAAAACAATGCCTCCCGATTTGTTTTCTGGATTTTACTGTTAAAGTTGTTTTAGCTCCCCCTACTGCTTCCAGATTGTCTATGTCAACTATGCAGAGGTTATCTTTATCCGTGCCTGCAATACCGATATTAAACCCTTCTCTCATCAGGCTATAAGCTTCAGAAAATGTTTTTCTATTTTTCTTCCAGCTTATTCCAGGTAGTGGATCTTTTCCGTTTTTAACAAGCGGAAAATAAAAAGGTTGATAATCCGGGTTGCCTTTCGTTAAGAGTTGATGGAACTTTTTAAACTCTTCCGGATCTGTATTTCCTGCAGAGAGGGACATTTAAATCCTCCTGAATATCTGCGGTTTGTGCTTCCTTGCCTGTTGCCTCTCAATTATTCTATGTCTGCAGGCTTTACAATGCTCTTCCAAAATGCTAGCATCGATGTATTCAGACAGGTCAGGCTCCGGAGGGAGTATATCATTATCGTCCTCAAGTAAAGAGCTCATGGACTTTCTCCTCCATCAAAAATGGAAACGAAGAAAAACTGATAATCTCGTACAGTACCGAATAACCAGAAGCAGTTATTTTACTCAGAGATGGACACCCCCGCATATTTTTTTATTAAAATCCCGATAGCATGTTCGAAGGGATCCGAAGAGTTTTCAAGAAAATCTACAGCTTCTTTTTTTCTCTCATAAGTCTGCCTTGACCACGACAAAAAAGATATATCTTCTGAAGTACTATTTTTCATTGCCTGCACCTTCTCTTTCAGTTGGTTGGTGTTGAGCTCTCGGTTCTTTCAGAGTCTTGGCCGGCCTGTGGAACCGAGGTAACTATTATTCTCTGTTGGTCATCCATCTCAACATTTACACATTTCATTTCTACGTTCATGGTTTTTACCCATTGCATAGGTAGCGAAATTAGATAACTACCACCTTGTTTAATCACAGATCTTTGTCCGAAACAGAACATAAATACCCTCTTTTATTATCTGTCGTTTTGTATATAGACAACTTATAACTTTATATGCATTTTTTATCGAAAATAAGAGCTAACAAGGTCGATAATCGAAAATCGGGCCTCAAAAATCGATAGTCGAAAAATGAACTTCAAAAGTCGATATATTTGTAAGTTTTACTGCCTACTGATGATTAATCGATTAATGATCGATAATTTTAATATTGATTATAACATATCTTAGAATACTATGAAAAAAGATAAATCACCAAAAATAAAAAACAAAAATAAAATTCTGAGTTCTTTGCTGGACTCTCCTAAAACAACTGGAGAACTAGCTGAAGAACTAGGTTATGTTAAATCGAACGGCGATCGGAAGTATCATTCAATTGATAGGCTTTTAAAAGACCTAGAAGAAAACGGATACCTTGTAAGTAAAAAAGAGAAAATAGAGAATCAGTCTGGAGCTCCTCCAAGGCGCTACTCAATTAACTATAGTTTTGAAAATCTAGTAAATATACTTAATGAAGATCCGGGCTTAATATCAAAAATGCAAACGAACGATTCAGTTCTCGAAAGTATATTAAAGATAACAAGAACTCGTTCTTACAAGCACCGTATTAGTTTTGAAAATACAGGTAGAGTTGAAACATATATCGAAAAAGATAAGCCTCTCTCAGAGAAATTGGAAAGAGAATTGAAAGCAGAATTAAAAGAAAAATTCAGACTATCTCCTGAATTCTTCAGGTATTTTCTAAATAATTGTGACAGTAATTTACGGAATCGTCTTATAGAACTTGCTGAATTTAACGAAAAAATAGAGGGAAATGGATACAAGAAAGAAAAAGAACGTTTTGTTAATAACTGGAAAGCACATAATAACACATGTTCAGAAATGAATGCACCAGGCTTTGATACAGCATTCAAAGTATGTGTTTTTCGGGATATATTGAATGGACAATCAAGCGAAGAAGCGAAAGAATATTTAATAAAAATAGAGCAGGAGAAAAAAGAAGCAGAAGAATATATAAGGAGACTGAAAGGATAACTGGCAAGTCACTGTTTTTCACTAAATTTTTTTACCACATTTAAAAGTTCTAGCATCACCTCATTATCAATCTGTCCCAAAGCTTCGGTTTTTACATCCTGTACTTCTACAGCAAGCTTGTGATCCAAGATCATCGAACATAGATAACAGTACTTTGCACCTGCAGGGTTTTTGGTTTTGCACCTGGTGCATGCAACAGGTTTTAGTTCTACGTCTCTTTCATTACTGTCATCTTCAACAATGCCATTCTTAGCAAGTAGTTTCTTTTCTATATCTGCTCCTGAGAGATGCAAATAAGTTGCTGGCATATTACTTTCTTTAGTCCAACCTGCAAATATCCTTAACTCCATCTCGTTAAATCCTCTTTTAGCAAGATCTGTTAGACGGCCATGCCGAAATGCATGAGGATAAACATTCTTTTTTACCCCGGCTTTGTTTGCGAGGCTGTTTAACATGTTGTTTACTGTCTGCTCGTTGAGCCTCCGGTAATTTCCATTATACTTTCTATCTGTAATAAACAAAGGAGCACTGGGGTCATCTCGGAGAGGATGCATATTTAGATAAAGCTGCAGGTCTGGAACGCTATCAATAAGCCTTATTCTTCTTTTTCCTGTTTTGCCGTCAACTATAACTGTAGCCCCGTATTTGTCAGGCTGGATATGCCCTATATTAATGTTCAATAGCTCTCCTTTTCTTGTTGCAGAATCCCAGAGTACCATAACTAAAGCCCTGTCCCTCTGATTGTTTGCAGCATCCCGCAGAGTCAGGACATCCGCAGGCAAAAGAACTTCATCGACAGGCAAGTTGTTTTTGGGTTGCTTGCTTTTGATTCCTGTAAAAAAGTCATTATCAGGTTTTAGCCATTGAAAGAAAGTTCTTAGGGTTAAAAAATTATTATGCACAGTTGTTTCACTGCATGTCTTTTTGCGGTGAATAATGAAATTCTCTATATCCTTCTTCTTAACCGTGTTAAGGGATTTATTTTTCATGAACTCAACAAATGCCTTTAATCTCCACTGTTCGCCAAGAATTGACTTCTCTTTCTTTCCGGCTAACGTAGCATGACGGATATAGTCATCAATAATTTCTTTGTTTTTTCCTGTAAATTCTGGGGGGTTTTTCATATAATGTAATTGGACGACTCCCTATAAATAATTAATCAAATCCAGTATCGTACTTTATGGATTATTCAGAGTCCAGTCTCGTAGGAGTTCGTGCGTTCGAATCGCACCTCTCGCACCAAAAACCTTTTTTATCTTTTAACTTCAAGCTTTCATTCATTTCTACAGGTTCTTTTTATAAAGGTTTCTCAAGGTTCTTAACTTACTTTCGATATGTAGGTTACCCAACCAGATCAAAGGCGACAGGTCGAGAGCTTATTCTCGTGGGAGTTCATGCGTTCGAATCCCGTTCCTCACACTAAATTTTCAATTAATACTTGATCGTCCACTAATACATAACTGATATTTTCACAACATTATTTCCACATGGATTTTTCCTGCGTTTCTATGCTCATACAACAAGCTGGCTTCAGTAGCGCTAAAATGTGGGAAAAGAAATAGCTGGAAATTGTATTTCGATTATTTTGGAATAATATCAATTAACTAATGTGGACTACCTCTTAATCAGATACTTTAAAAAGGGCAGGGTACTTCTTTTTTAGGGTTGTGAGGAGCTCGTTGTCTAATTTTGCATTACGAAGTGTTTTCACTGTAGAAAGCTGGTCAAGTGATAAATGCTGAGCTCCTTCAAGGTTAGCCCCTTCAAGGTTAGCTCCTTCAAGGTTAGCTCCTTTAAGGTTAGCCTCTTGAAGGTTAGCCCCTATAAGGTAGGTCCATTTAAGGTTAGCCCCTTCAAGATTAGCCCCTTGAAAGTTAGCCTCTATAAGGTAAGCCCCTTCAAGGTTAGCCTCTATAAGGTAAGCCCTTTCAAGTTTAGCCCTTTCAAGTTTAGCTCCTCTAAGTTTAGCCCCTTGAAGATTAGCCTCTATAAGGTTAGTCCCTTCAAAGTTAGCCTCTATAAGGTAAGCCCTTTCAAGTTTAACTCCTCCAAGTTTAGCCCCTTGAAGGTTAGCCCCTTCAAGTTTAGCCTCTTGAAGGTCAGCTCCATAAAGGTTAGCTCCCTGAAGGTTAGCCCCTTGAAGGTTAGCTCCTTGAAGGTTAGCTCCTTGAAGTTTAGCTCCTCGAAGGTTAGCTCCTTGAAGTTTAGCTCCTCGAAGGTTAGCCCCTTCAAGGTTAGCCTCTTCAAGGTTAGCTCCTTGAAGGTTAGCTCCTTGAAGGTCAGCTCCTTGAAGATTAGCCTCTATAAAGTCAGCTCCTTGAAGGTTAGCTCCTCGAAGGTCTTTTCGCTCTGGAATATCCATTTACAATTATCGGCTTTGAACTAAAATAAGCATTACTATGCTAGAAAAAATATCTTCTGCTGTTTGGGATTTAGTTTTCAAAATTGTATCGATTTACAGTCTGAGTCTATTAAGCCCGCAAGAAACAACGACTACCATTTAAGTAAAATGTTGCTATCTTTGAGAAAATGAACACAGTAACTGTTGAGGTATAAAAAACTTAAATGTGAGACTGATTTAACCAATTAATCGTCTAGATTCATTTTTGGAAGAATATACTATTGGCAAATTTTATCCCCATGTTATATGCCAATGAGAGTAATACTACAGCTGTTATTGATACTACAAAAAATGGTACCACAAAAACATTCGGTATCATTTTAACACTCAGTATCTTTTTTATTCTATCATACATTTGCTTTCCCATCAGTCAACACCGATTCTCGCGGAACGTGATCGAACCAGCAGGCGGTAAAATTCTATCATACATTTGCTTTCCCATCAGTCAACACCTAGGATCATTAGGGTGAGTCATTGAAAAACGAAAGCATAATAGTATTTCATTTTTCAAAATGTGGGCTATTTTGTGTAATGAAAATTGCGCCTCGTTTTTCAGATGAAATCAATAAAACTAAAGAAACGAATACACTTGAGTTTGAAAAAGCACTGTGCTTTAACAAATACAGGACCTCAAGTTTACGATTTCCTAGTTTTACTTTTTAAGTCCTAATCAATAACTCACAGACAAAATCTATTATTTAGATGTCTCTTCTTTGGCATCTGAAATTGATACTTTCTCTTCTTCTTTTAGTGCTGCATTAGTAGCTTCTGGCGCAATATTTTTGTCTGTTTCACTCATGGTATTTACCTCTTTATATTTTTTAAGTAGGGAGCTATAAGTTTAGCTCCCCAAATATATTTTAGCTTTCCCAAATATTCCATATGAGCCTTTAATGCAGGAGAGTTATAAATTTAGATTCCCCAAATATCCTGCATGACATAAGAGTATTTTAATATATAAATAGCCATGCATATTTAAAATTTATTTTAGATGTTAAAAAAGATCGAAATTTAGTGCCGAAGTTGTAATGCAAAATATGAAAGTATAGCGAAAAATGGAACTTCTATGCTGTGTGAAACACGTAATAAGTTGTCAAGATTTCGTTCAAGTTTTTTTCTTCCATCAATACTGCCATTTCTCCCTTCATTTCCTTTAAAACAACATCTGTTAAATTTAATTAAACACAATATCATTTCGATTTAAATTCAAAGCTTGATTAAAACGTAAAAATTATACTTTTGTTCACATGTAAGTTTGGACAGCAAAACTATAGTTCACCTTTTTTTGGTTAGGTCTGAAAGAACATGTTTTTGTTTGCGATTCTCGTAATTGACCCCATGCCCTAATCTCTTAATTTTTTTAAGCTTATATCTATTCACAGGCTTAACTTCACGTTTTTTGTGCCGAAATGGCTTGGTATTTCTATGTAGATTTGCTTTGATCGACCCTTATCCATGGACAAATTCTCTCAAATTAGAGTATTTCTATAGAGCCTAAATTCAAACGGAAGTGTTTAAAAATGATTAGAATGTTTTCAGTATTAAAAATTTTTGAATTAATGAGAAAGAAGGAAAAACAAGTGAAAAATAAAGAGATTGCAGAAAAGAATTCTTTAAATTTCAACTTTGAGTTGACTGAAACCGGTTTACAAGTCGTCACTTGCTGGATAACAGAATTCTGTTTTTGTCTGTTAGTCCGGGAAGATTGGAACAAGGGCAATAAAACGGTGTTAACATGTCAGTTAACGACTCAGTCAACCGAATAGTGGTAGGTTCCGGTGTAATCTTTGCAGGAACTCTTGCTGGACTGCTGTTCGATATTCTCATTAAAGGAGTGCTCACCTCCTATCTTTCCCCAGCCGACTTTGGAACATATTCCCTTGCATAACGATAATATCAATTACAAGAGCCGTAGCAACTCTTGGCCTTCACGAAGGAGTACCGAGGTATATTGCATATTTCAGGGGCAGGCATAAGGAACATAAAATTCAGGAATTAATAATATCAGCCACAATAATGGGCTTAATTGCCGGTGTGCTTGCCACGCTGGTCTCGCCGGTTCTGTTTGAATATTTAGCCGGGAAAGGATTCGATGCGCAGGGCAAAATCCTGTCCGTAGTCAGTATAATGATCTTTGCCATTCCATTTACCATAGTCCTGAATCTGGCAGTAGCAATCTACAGGGGATTCGACCGTACAAACGTTAATACTTACTTCTATAGCATCATAAGACCGGTTTCCCTGCTTGGATTTGCTTCAGCTGCCGTGTTTCTGGGCGTGTCCCTTAGAGGAATAGTGCTCGCTGACCTGCTCTCAATGATATTCACATTTGGCGTAATGTCAGTTTACTTTATCAAGAGACCTCCATTTAAACCTGAATGGAAACTGAAATTCGGCGAGCCGACCAAACAGTTAATAAGGTACTCGTTGCCACTTTTGATAAGTGCAACTCTGTTGAACCTCATGACCTGGACAGATACCATAATGCTTGGTTATTTCAAGTCAACCGAGGTAGTCGGAGTTTACAGTGCAGTATACCCGCTTGTAGGTTTTCTGTCCATGATAATCGGTTCCATGGGTTTTGTGTACATCCCTGTAACATCAAAGTTATGGGGAGAAAACAAGCCCGAATCGCTTGGTCCTATCTACCAGATAATGACAAAATGGTGCTTCATGCTTACCTTTCCGGTCTTTGCATTGATGTTTGTGTATCCCGAGTTTCTTCTAACTAAACTATACGGTGCAGAATATGCATGTGGTGCCACGATTTTGCGCATCCTTGCTCTGGGATTCGTAACAAACTCATACTTCGGATTTAACTATCACACTATAATGGCATCCGGAGACTCTGACTTTCTTATGAAGTGTTCGGTAGCAAGTGCAGGAATGAACGCCCTTCTTAATTTTATACTCATACCTCAGTATGGAATGGTAGGCGCAGCGGTTGCATCTTCTGCATCTTTTACGTCAATTGAAGTCTTAATGACTTTAAGAACCTGGAAAAAGCAGCATATGCATCCCTTTACTTCTATGTACAGAAGGGTGACCCTTGTCGGCACCTCCATAATTGTGTTCATGCTTGCCGCCAGAAAAGCACTCCTGCTCTCCGGAGCAGGCTGGGAATATGCAGCTTTTGTCATTGTGTACTTTGTGATTATTAAGGCCGCAAATGTGATGGACAGCACAGAGCTGAACATGATAAGCGAGATCAGGAAAGTTATTCGATATAATATCCGCATCCGCATTCCTCAGGCACTTAAATCACTTGCATCATAACTTGCTTCCCGGTGTAAAGAAGACCGGCAAATATCTCTTTGAAGAATGCCGGCAACTCTATTTTTGCGCAGTTTTTCAAGTTAAAAAGTTTTATATTCTATTTTTGGCAGGTAACCTTTTTTTCCCGAATATTTTTAATGAGAGCGTTTTTGTAGGAAAACACATTACCTCCCAGAATAAATATTGCAAAAATGGTTCGTTGTTTATATAAGTCGTGATATCTGGGTATATGTTAACCAGTTTCAAATTTCATATAAATAGATGGCAGGTTCAAAAAAAGCCATCATGGAAAATATTTGATTTTTAATGTCGATCTGCCGGGCATGCTAACTTTTGACAATCATAAGATATTAGGTCTTGTCCGTGATTTACTGATCAGTTCAAAAATCGACCATGTGACGTTTCCCGAGGATTTGGATCAAAAGCTACATTTTTCGCTACATCTTTCATTTTTTGCATTACAACTTATGCCTGAATTTTGATTCGTTTCTTCTCATCCAACCCACTTTCTGCAGATGTCTATTCAATTTTCACAATTTTTACTGCTCTCGTTTTATCTGAAAACGGCCCCAGTTATTCAAACACGTGGTTCTGAAATTTCCTACACTTTTCGACCTTGTGACTTCATTCAAAGATTCCAATTCCCGTTTCTCAAAGAGTCAGTTAAAATAATAATTGCAGATTAGAAAGCAATTCTCCAAAAACGAGAGCAAGGAAAATGCTATTTTTTGAGAACAGCTGCGGAGTGTCAGATCCAAAATAAATTTAAAAAATCAATAGTTATTTATACGTTTAAACACTGTTATATCCTGCAGAATATTTAGAGGAGCGAAATTTATACCCCCCGTGCATAATTACTCACGTGGGATATTTCGGCGCGCTAAATTCAGAACTCTCCTGCGTAAAAAATACACGGAGGTTAAAACCGTGGGTGAAACAAAAATATTGCGCTAGGAGTTGCAGGCAAAACTAATGCAGCACTAAAAGACGAGAACGTATCAAATCAAGACGTCAAAAAGAAATGCCTAAATAATAGGATTTGACCGTAAGTTATTGATTAAATCTAAAAAACCGGGCACAATTTACATTTTTGGGAAAATTAGAGAGATTCTTATGCTTCCGTTTTTCCATAAATCCTCCCAACTTCTGTTTTGGTAATTGCCGTTACTAAACGTTCGAGTAGTAATCCTATAAAACTAACAAGTTCTGTTATTTTATTGTGATCTGGAATTTCATCTTGATCTATATTTTGGGAGTGCCCGTGAGTTATTGATCTATTCTGAAAAAATGAATACTACCCCTGCATTTGAGGAAAATGCAGATAGATTATTATGCTCACTATTTTCAGTAACTCGCAGGCACGACCAGAAATCAAAAAGTCTATAAATTAATGTATGTTTGGAGGGATTAATTGAATAAGCAATTGAGAGTATTATTTATAGGAACTTATGTTCCAAAAGAGTGTGGGATTGCTACATTCACTTCTGATCTTTTAAATTCGGTTTCTGGAGAAAACAACGACGTTCATTGTGAAGTTATTGCTTTGACTGATCCTTCTGAAACTTATGATTATCCGGAAGAAGTCGTTTTTCAAATTCAAAGGGATAAACTTGAGGATTATTACCTGGCTGCGGATTATATAAATCAATCTGATGCTGACATCGTATGTCTGCAGCATGAATTTGGTCTTTTCGGGGGAAATGCAGGAGATTACATTTTTGCTCTTCTATCAGGAATAAACAAGCCTGTAATAACCACAATGCATACTGTGATCCGGGAGCCTGAACTTGAGTATCGAGTGTCCACAGAACAACTCATCAAGTATTCCGAAAAGCTGGTTGTAATGAGTCAGGCTGCAGTAGATATGCTAAAAAATGTTTATAAGACTCCTGAAGACAAAATAGAAATTATTTTCCATGGAGTTCCTGACTATCCGTTTAACAACTGCAGTAAGTATAAAAAAATGCTGAATCTGAAAGGGTCTCCACTTGTCCTTACTTTCGGCCTGTTGAGCCAGAATAAAGGTATTGAAAGTGTGCTCGATGCCCTTCCTGAAGTTATAAGCCAGTATCCTGACCTTGTTTACCTCGTACTGGGTGCCACGCACCCTATGGCCAAAAAGACTCAGGGAGAAGTATACAGGCAATATCTTAAGAACAAGGTCTCCGAACTCGGGCTTGAAAACAATGTAGTATTCCACGATAAATTTGTCGAAAAAGAAGAACTCTGCAATTATATCCTTGCCAGTAATATTTACGTATCCCCTTACCTTTCCAGAGAACAGATCGTAAGTGGCGCTCTGACCTATGCAATGGGTATGGGAAAAGCAATAGTATCCACTCCTTACTGGTATGCCCAGGAAATGCTTTCCGATAATCGCGGGCTACTTGTAGATTTCGGAGACACTGATGGCTTTAAAAACTCGCTTTTATACTTAATCGAAAATCCAGAAGAGTGTAATGGTATGCGCAAAAAGGCATACGATTTTGGTAGAAAAATGACCTGGAAAAATGTAGGTAAACAATATAATACTGTTTTTGGTAAGGCTTTAAAGCACTACAATACCTATCCCAGAGTACAAAACAGATTTAATTTCCTTCCAAATCAGCTGCCTGAAGTTAAACTTGATCATCTTAAGCTATTGACCGATGATGTGGGCATTATCCAGCACACCAATCTTGGTGTACCGGCTCGCCGTTATGGGTACAGTACTGATGACGTCGGAAGAGCTCTTGTTGCACTGACACAGCTGACAGATAGCCAGAAAAAAGCCGAAGAGTTCCGGGAGTTAATTACCACATACATGAGCTTGCTTGAACATGCCCAAACTGATACGGGGCACTTTCATAACTTCATGAGTTATAAAAGGGAATTTTTAGATGAAAAAGGCAGCGAAGATACTCTCGGGCGTACAATTTACGGGCTTGGACATGTGGTGAGCTGCCCTTACCTGTCAAAGAATATACGTACCCTTGCACGTATCCTGATCAGCAAATCCAGGTCGGAAATGGAAAATCTGGGTTCTCCGAGAGCAAAAGCCTATGCAATTTGCGGTTTGTATGAGATTCTAAGGGCAGGAGTAGATGCAGATGAATTTGAGTCCGTATTCAAGTTACATAAAGACGTTGTCAAGCCCATAGACACTCTTGCAGACAGAGACAACTTTGAATCTATAATTATCAGCCACGCGGATTCTCTGGTCGACTTATATGAGGCTAACCATAAAGAAGACTGGAACTGGTTTGAGCCCACAGTTACCTACAGTAATGCAAAACTAAGCGAATCCCTTCTACTGGCATATAATTACACCAAAGACAGAACTTATAGAGAAATTGGCCTTGCTACGTTGGATTTCCTTACTGAGATCCAGTGGAAAGGAGACTTTTTTGACATGGTTGGAAACAAGGGCTGGTACTCCTATAAAGGAGAAAAACCGATTTTTGACCAGCAGCCTATAGAGGCAGGTTATTTAACACAGGCTTATGTTTCGGCTTATGAAATTGTGCATGAGAGGAAATATCTCGAGCTTGCAAAATACTCTTTTGAGTACTTCCTTGGCAGAAACCGCCTGCAAGCTGTCATGTACGATTACTCGACAGGTGCGGTCTTTGATGGACTCACTTCTGAAGGAATGAATTACAACCAGGGTGCAGAACCCGTAATTTGCTTTCTTATGGCATTGAGCTCTTTAAATGAACACATACATGAAGCCTTCAGTACATTATTGCAATCCAAAGTAAGTGATGGATTAGTGACGGGGCTCCAGAGAAACGAAAAAGCCTGTTATCAGTAAATCAAGAAGAACTGAGGGAAGTGACATGATGTGGAAAGACCATGGAGAACTGTTCCAAAGGTGTGAGAAAAATCCTATACTTACCGTTGAAGATTGGCCGTATCAGGCCCATTCAGTATTTAACCCTGCGGCTGCCATAGTTGATGGTATAACTTTATTAATGGTACGTGTCGAAGACCACAGGGGCTTTTCTCACTTTACAATAGCCAAGAGCAGGAACGGAATTGATGGCTGGGAAATTGACAGCGAACCAACTTTTTCTCCTGATCCTGCAAATTACCCTGAAGAGATATACGGCATTGAAGATGCACGTATAACTTACATAGATGAGATGGGAAAATGGGCTGTAACATACACGGCTTTTTCGGATTCAGGCCCCTTACCATCTCTTGCCCTTACAGAAGATTTCCGTAATTTCGAACGAATGGGAGCTATCCTGCCGCCTGAAAATAAAGATGCTGCTATTTTTCCTGTAAGATTTAATGGCAGGTGGGCGATGTTGCACAGGCCTGTATCTCAGAGTTCGAAGGCAAATATCTGGATATCCTTTTCTCCAGATATGAAATACTGGGGAGAACACGAGGTTCTTCTGTATGCTCGGGAAGGCGGATGGTGGGACGCCCGAAAAATCGGTCTATCACCGCAGCCAATCCGTACATCTAGCGGATGGTTAATTATGTACCATGGGGTACGTCAGACGACATCTAAAGCAAGTTACAGGCTTGGACTGGCCCTTCTTGATCCTGAAGATCCCAGAAAAGTGCTTCACAGGTCCGAAGGATGGGTTTTCGGGCCTCGTGAAATGTATGAACGCAGTGGAGACGTTAATGATGTTGTTTTCCCTTGCGGATGGGTCTTAGTGGATGATGAAATCCGTATTTATTATGGAAGTGCGGATGTATCAGTATCGATGGCCAGTGCAAAATTGAGCGATATCCTAGAGTATATCCATGGGTGTCCTGAGACACAGTGCCCTGAAGAATACTGCAGATGGTTTGAAGAAAACAGAGGACAGTCCACTGATCCAAAAAAAGGTGATATAAAATTAGATTTCATCCCAAAACCAATTTTATTCTCAAATAAGTGAAGCTTCAACCTCTTTACGAACTATTTTTCATGACCATAAACTCGATTGATCCCCAAGACTACTAGATTCGGAGAACCAATTTTGAGTCTTGGGATCAACTCTTAAAATAGAATTACAATTAAAACAAAATTACAACTAAAATGAAATTACCTTTAGATTTGAAAATAAATTTGGAGATGTGAGTAGTTTTGGGGGTATTATTATAAGAATTGCAATGTTATCTCCGATTGCCTGGAGCACGCCACCTAAAAAGTATGGCCCATGGGAATCAGTAGTATCTTTATTAACCGAAGGGCTGGTAAAAAGGGGAATTGACGTTACATTATTTGCGACAGCGGATTCTCATACTTCAGCCAAACTTCATGCAGTATGCCCTAGACCCTACGAGGAAGATCAGAGTATATTGGTAAAGGCATGCGAATGCCTGCACATATCAGACGTTTTTGAAAGGGCAAATGAGTTTGATATAATACACAATCATTTCGACTATCTCCCGCTTACCTACAGCGCACTTGTCAATACGCCTGTTGTGACAACAGTACACGGTATTTCTTCAAAGAAAATTCTTCCTGTCTATAAAAAATATAATAATAAAACTTTTTATGTATCCATAAGCGATGCCTACAGATGCCATGAGCTGGATTATATAGCTACGGTTCGGCATGGAATCGACATAGAAGGTCTTCATTTCAATGATAGGCCGCAGGACTATCTCCTCTTTCTATCACGCCTGCACAAAGACAAGGGCGTAAAAGAAGCAATAGAAGTTGCAAAAAAGACCGGTAGGAAACTTAGAATAGCTGGTTTTATCGCGGATCAGGCCTATTTCGAAAAAGAAGTACAGCCCCATATAGACAATGAACAGATTATTTATGAGGGGCATGTCGATCCTGAGCGGAAGAAAGAACTCCTGTCAAATGCGTACGCTTTGCTGCACATGATCAATTATGAAGAGCCTTTCGGGCTTGGTGTTGTTGAAGCCATGGCAAGCGGTACACCGGTAATTGCAATGAACTTGGGCTCGATGCCTGAGCTAATCAGTGATGGGGAGACTGGCTTTCTAGTCAATAGCATTGATGAAGCTGCAGATGCTGTGCAAAAGGTTGCTTCCATATCCCGCAAAAAATGCAGGGAAAATGTTGAAAAACGCTTCTCTGTTGATAGGATGGTAGATGATTACATCAAAGTGTACGAAACAATTCTGAAGACGTGCAAGCGTGAAGCTGAAAGGCCCTGGGGGCATTATGAGGTGCTTATGCAGAGGCCAGGGTATAAAGTCAAAACCATTACTGTTCTACCTCAGGGTGAAATCTCACTTCAGCTCCATGCTCACAGAAACGAGCACTGGTACATAGTCAGCGGAGAGGGACTTGTAACTAAAAACGGGATTCAAATCAGGGTTCTTGCCGGAGATTCTGTCGATCTTTCGGTAAACGAGGAGCACCGCATTAAAAATATAGGCAACGATAACCTTATTTTCATTGAGGTCGCGCAGGGAGATTACCTTGGAGAAGATGACATCGTAAGACTTGAGGATAAATACGGAAGGGTCTGAAAAGATTTGTATTTAGAGCCTATCCGAAAAGTCCTGCTGCTCTGAAAGTTATCCATGCGCACGCTAAATGTAGCATAGCAAGGTAATTCTCAATTTTCTTTTCCCATCTTATAAGCAGTCTTCTGAATCTGTTTATCCAGGAATGTGTCCTTTCTACAACCCATCTTCTTGCCCTAAAACCTGGAATCTCTATTCTTATGTTTTCCTCTCCACGGCTTTTGATATGGGCAGTATAACCATATTCTTTAACCAATTCTCTGATATCAGGAAAATCATATCCTTTATCCATACATATATTCTGAATTCCCTCGTCTGGAGAAGGTCTTTCAAAAACAACAGCATTTAATGTCTTTTTTACAAGCATTTTATCGTGACGATTAGCTCCATCCGCTACGATAGAAAGGGGTATGCCTTTTGCATCAGTTAGTAAACTTCTTTTTGTGCCTTTTTTGCCTCGATCAGTAGGATTAGTCCCTGTTCCAGCTCCACCTAATGGTGCTTTTGTCATAGCTCCATCAATTGCTTGACATTCCCAATCTATCCCTTTTTCCTTATCATAATCCAGCAGACCAGATTGCCACATTCTTTCAAATAAGCCATCTTTCTGCCACTATTGGAATCGATCATGGACGGTACTTGGTGCTCCTTAACTTCTTGGCAGTGCTTTCCATTGGCAGCCAGTACGAAGGACATAAAAATACCGCTAAAGATTTCCAATCATCTTCTCGAGGTCTTCCAAGCTTCTTTTTAGATTTGGGTAGTGGTAATAATGGTTTTATTTTGTTCCAGAATTAAAAGGTATCTTGTAGTCCTGTATCGTTTTTCGTTTTGTCACTACCACAAATTACCATTCATCGGAAGCCAAATACTTTTCGGATAGACTCTTATATGGAGTGATAAATACAGTAAAACAGTGCGGTAATTTTCTAACTCATACATCAATTTCGGAAAAACCAAATCAAGAATAGGTAAAAATGAACTTATACCTTTCAAGGTAACTACTAAATATTTAGAAGATTTCTTTACCCCTTTCAAGTGCCAAATATACAGATCAACTCTGATACCTGTCCGATGGAATTCGAAGGTAATTTCAGAGTCCAGTCTTGTAGGAGTTCGTGCGTTCGAATCGCACCTCTCGCACTTAATTTTTTTGATTAATTCTATGATTTATAAAGCTTCTTGTGAGTTGTGGCAAGATTAATCTCTTAAGCAACGGACTTAAGATCTGTTATCGAAGGATTTCGTGTGTTTGAATCCCACCCCTCGCATTTAAACTCTCTTTTAGTTATTTATTTTAATCCATTCTGAACTATTTTCTCAGATGCCTTTGAATCAGCATTCTGTATAAAAACTGAACCATAAGCTTCCAAAAGACTGTTTATCGCGAAGGAGTTCAGATATTCGAATCTCTTCTCTCGAACTAGAAGTGCAATTGAAAACGACCTGCTCTACACCCGTCCACACTAACAAATACTTTCTTAAATATAAGTAGGGTTTGCAGTTTACACATATAGACATTCTATAAAGAATTTGAATTAAATTATTTGTAAATATTGAAAGAATGTATATTCCACCCATGGGACTGCTTCCTTTCCAAAGTGCCAGAAATTTTTCGATAGAATGTGTACAATTGATGAAGCTCTGAGAGAAAAAACCGTCACCTGTATGCATGTAGTTATCAGTTGCATGAGGAACAGGTGGGTTGGTGCAGATGCCATTACTTGCACCTGCATTGAACATTAATCTATTAAAACAGCTTACTGAGACTTTTGACTCAGAAGCTTAAAAAAGATAATACAGTACTGGCTGAAAATAATAACCGATTTATAGATAGTGCTGTATTCTAAATTTATGAAACTTGAAGAGCGTCTGGAACTCTTTAAAGAAAAGATAAAAACAACGGATTTTCTGGAATGTAAAGGATTGGGAAATGAAATCCCATACTGGATATTTGATTATGAGCCTGATAAAGAGCTTCTAGTCAGAGACACAATTGAAAAGATGGTTACAGGCTTTGAGACCAAATATTCTCTTAAAATAATTGAGATTAACCTGTACGATCTGTGTCTCAAAATACTAAGTCAGAAGCTTAGTGATGAAAAAATAACCCAGTTTGAAAGGAAAAAGGGTTCAGACGCCTTACTTGAGAAGATAAGACTTATTCTTAACCAGGATGCTACAAAGAAAGAAATCTCCGAGATACTTCAGGGAAACTATGATATTATTTTCCTGACAGGAGTGGGAAATGCCTGGCCAATGGTCAGAGCTCATTCTGTCCTTAATAACCTTCATTCCGTTACAGGTAAAAAGCCTCTTGTGATGTTTTATCCTGGAAAATTCAGCGGGCTTGACCTGAGCTTATTTGGAGAATTCAAAAGCAAGAACTACTACAGAGCTTTCCGCTTGATGCCAGAGGCAATGTAAATTTTAGAAATTTGTTCGGGACTACTCTATGGAGAGTTTCAGGTTTTCAGATAACATCCAGAATCTTAAATTTAACTCACATAGAAACTCAATTCAAACTAATATTTATTCAGAGTGCTAAACATGACAGCCACAGAAATAAAAATAGAAGATTTATTCGAAAAAGATATCCGAAGAGATATCAACGGGGTAATAAAGGTTGATCAGGAAGACGAAAGGAGCGTCTATACCGAACTTGATGAGTATGTGGTAACAGGGGAGTCCAGAAAGCATTTTGATACATTTTTCAGAAATTATGCTGCAGCACTTGAAGAACCCACAGACAGAATAGGAGTCTGGATCTCAGGGTTCTTCGGTTCAGGAAAATCACATTTCCTCAAGATCCTTTCATATTTACTGGCAAATAGGGAAGTTCATGGGAAAACAGCACTCGAATTTTTCAGGGAAAAAATAACAGACCCCGCTATTTTTGCCAATATCGAAAAAGCCGTTACTACAGGC
>WPCH01263617.1_pt1 | contig 18903 bp, 14 predicted proteins | sample 5399881 | NCBI WGS metagenome assembly WPCH01 (sample SAMN12869468, study PRJNA574797) | sludge metagenome | isolation source: wastewater treatment of pH5 | place: China:Beijing | collected 2019-05-20
CCCAAAACTGCAACCAGCGACCGCAAGATCATGGTGGGTGTAAAGACGCTCGATGCGCTCAGGACTCAACAAAAAGAAGTGCAGCTAAAGAAAGCGCTAGTGAAAAACCGCTGGCAGGAAAACGATCTGGTCTTTCCTTCCAGCACAGGTACACCGCTGAATCAAAGTAACGTACTGAAGCAGTACGCCGAGATTCAGAAAGCAGCAGGACTGAAACACATCCGGTTTCACGACTTGCGCCACATCGCCGCTTCGATCATGCTCAACCATGGCATCCAACTTCTGACTGTCTCCTACATTCTAGGGCACTCGCAACCTTCAACCACACTGAATATGTATGGTCATCAGTTTAGCGCCATGGAGCTGCAAGCTGCCTGTCTGGTGGATGACATCTTTGATCAACCCCAACTTCAACCGCAAACTCAATCCAGTCCGCTGCCTGTGGAGTTTCTCTCAGTGTCGAATCTTAATAAATGATATTCTAATCTTAAGAAAAGTTGAGTGAAATTCAAAAAGTTTTGCACGTTTTTTGCACGTTTTTTTGCCCAAATATAGCGATCGGACGGCATAAACCACCATATATGCCGTCCGACTACCTTCAAACCCCTATATATAGGCGCCCCCGGGGAGGCTCGAACTCCCAACCTACTGATTCGAAGTCAGGCACTCTGTCCAATTGAGCTACGGGGGCTTGCCCAAATTATACTTCATTCGCCCATACTTGGCGCGATATATTTTGCCTCTTCACGCGGAGCACATCCACAAAACCATCCCCGCCGCTACGCAACAGTCTAACTTAATCTGTTTGGCGTTGGGGCTGGCTTGCGCCTGGCGTCATTTCCCAGACAATGCTCTGATAAAGCCCTTTACATTCACGCTTTGACCCGACAGCAGGTTCTGCGCTTTAAAGAGTGAAGCGCTGGCGCGCACCAGCAGCCAGGCGGTCAGCGCGAGCAAGGTGAGCGCAGTTAGAACCTGCCAGATCGGCACGTTGGTAGCTGCCAGCCTGCTCATCATGCTAACCGGCGAGGTCAGCGGAAAGAGGCTGAAGAACACAGAAAGCGGGCTGTTCGGTGTGCTGACGAGGGCGTTGATGAAAATCAGCGGGACGACCATAGGCAGCACGACAATTGTCGTCAGTTGCGAGGCTTCTTTCAGGTTTGGCACCAGCGCGCCTATCCCTGCCATCAGGCTGGCGTAGACGGCGTAGCCGAAAATGAAGAACAAGACCCCCCAGATCAGAATCGAAACCGGTAATTGAAACGCGTCTCCCAGGTCAAAAGCCTGCCCAGAAAAGCGCAGCATTAACAAACCCGCGCCTGACCACACCACGGTCTGCAATAATCCCACCAACCCGAGCGCTATGATTTTTCCGCTCAGCATTTGCTGGGGTGTAATCGAGGTCATCAAGATTTCCATCATGCGGTTCTGTTTTTCGTTGCTGATGGTGTTGAGCATCAAGGAAGACGACATCATAATCACAATATAAAACAACATGGTGACGATGTACGGCAGGAAGAAAGTGAGCCAATGCCCGCTATCGCGATCTGGCTGTTCGCTGAGGTTAATGACGATGGGGTTAATCGGGTTCTGCACACGATACGCCAGATTAATATCCCCTTGCGTGAGGTTGTGAGCGATGAGGTCATGCATCAGCCCGGTATTGTATCCGGTTCCCAGGGGGTCAAAATCGGGGCGGATGCTGAACACATCACCGACTTCCAGAAAATCTTTGGGAATGAGGTAATACGAACTGATCTGACCGGAATGGATCGCTTCGATAGCCTCACTCTCCGTGCTGAACCTGATGAGCTGCCCCTCAGATTGGGCGGGGAGGGTTTTGATTAACCCGCTTTCGTCAATGAAACCCTCAGGCGCACGCGACACTTCAGGCAAGAAAAGATTCTCGATGATCGTCGCGCTATCCGTGCCAGTTGAGGTTTGCACTCCCGACAAGATCAACAAGAGGATGAAACCGGTTAATGGGATGAGAACAAGGGTCAAAATGAAAGATTTGCGCGTGACGACCATCAAGAATTCATTCTTCAAGACGAGCAGAATTTTCCTCATGGATCACCTCACGTCTTTCACGAAGGCTTCACGCAGGCGGATGCGTTTGCCATAACGCAGCATTCCCAGCCGAAACACCCTGCCGGAAAGCCACAACATGAAAATCGCCAGCACCCATGCCAGGGTGACGGAGAGCACAATCTGCCAGACGGGCACGGTGGTGAATACCGCCCGCATGGGCAGCGCAATCGGTGCGGTGATCGGAAAGAGACTCATGGCCGTTGAAACCGCGCCGTTGGGGTTGAGCATGATGGCGTTGATGAACCAAAATGGGATGGTGAGCGGTATTGTGAACCACCCGGCTATTTGCTGGGCTTCGCGCGCTTCGGTTGCGGTTGCACCCACAGCGCCCATTGCAGCCGATACCATCACAAACGCTGGTAAGAATATTGCGCTAATCAGCAGCAAGTTTATAAAATCAATCTGCGGCATCTGCCCGACGGGAAAGAACCTTGGAATTAATACTAATCCGATGACTGCAAAAAGAATCCAGATGACCAATTGGGTAAGCCCCACAAGCAGGTTACCCGCCACCTTGCCGGTCATCAACTCGGTAGGCGATACAGAGGTTACGACAATCTCCATTGTCCGGTTTTCTTTTTCTTCAACCACCGCCTGCAGCAGGTAGCTGCCGCTGATATTGACGGCGATGATAAAGAAGATACTGGCGAACATCGGCATCATGATGACCATCCAGTCGTTTTCGCCCATCTCTCGTTTGCCATCGAGTGAGCGAATGATCAGGTTGGTGCCATCTGATAATCTTTCGGCAATTTTCGGCGGCTTATCTCTGACGAGATTAAACCTCAGAAACTCGCTGAAGTCATCCTCCGCATTTGAGCCGGTGTCGGCGTTTTTTATCTGCTTGACTTCACCGGTTGACATGTAATCGTCAGAGAGTATGAAATACGACTGAATTTCTTTCTTCTCAAGCGCCTCGATTGCACCAGCTTCATTTTCGAAGCGATAGACAGGCACAGCAGCAAAGAGGCGATTCGCCTCTTGAGGGATCTGTTGGGCGTCAGCAAACAAGTTGGTTGGGTCAACATAGCCAACGGGCGCTTTGTTGTATTCAAGCCACATGGAAAGTATACCGACCCCCACCATGAAAAATACAAAAATCGGCATACTGAGAATGCCGAAGATGAAGCTCTTCTTCTTCACATGCCGCAGGTACTCATTCCGGAAAATCAGCCAGGTTTTCTTCATGCTTGCTTTGCCTCATCATTCACCACATGAATGAATATTTCATCAAGCGTGGGAATTGCAACCTCAAAGTGCTCAAGAATTACGCCGTGATCGACTAACCGATGCAGGATGCTCTGCGGTGTTTCACCTGTATCAAGCTTAAGCAGGGTGCTGCCATTATGCGGGCGGCTTTCCAGAACACCCGGCAAAGATTGCGGTATCTCATTCAAAGCAGAAACCAGCACGCCATTTGAGGCGTAACGCCGCCTGATTTCATCTAAACCGCCATAAAGTACCGTCTCTCCGGCATTGATCAGTGCAATCCGGTCTGCCAGTTCTTCAACCTGATGCATCTGATGCGTACACATCACCAGCGTGGTACCTCGACCTCTTTCCTCTCGCAGCAGGTCTTTGACCATTTGCGTGTTTACCGGGTCGAGCGCTGAAAACGGCTCATCAATAATCACCACCTGCGGTTTGTGAACCAGTGTGGTAATGAGCTGCGCTTTCTGTTGCATACCTTTGCTGAGTTCTTTGACCTTCTTGCGTCGAGAATCTGAAAGTTCAAAGCGTTCGAGGTAATCACTGATTCTCGATCGGGCTTCGCTCTCCTCCAAACCTTTAAGGGTGGCCAGGTAAACGAGGCAGCGTTCAAGCGGGATGTCTTGATAAAGCCCGCGCTCTTCAGGCAGGTAGCCAATCAGGTTTTTCTTGGCTTCGTTCATCGGTCCACCGAGAATACTCACACTACCAGAATCTGGCTTGAAGATATCGAGCATGATGCGAATTGAGGTGGTCTTGCCCGCGCCATTTGGTCCTAATAACCCAAAAATCTCGCCGGGGTTCACCTCAAACGAAACGTCTCTGACAGCTTTCTGTGCACCGAAGTTTTTTGATATATGGTCAACTACAATACTCGACATTAATCCTGCCTTTCTGTCTCCGAAAGAAAACCGGTTACCATTTAACTATCAAATGATAACCGGAAAAGTCACCTGAAATATGCTTATTCCTTGGTGTATGGGTCGCCGTCTGCAGCAGGTACGTGTCCCTTTCCTACGAAACCAGCGAGCACGATCATTGTAATTACATAAGGCGCTGTTGACATCAGTGTGGATGGAATGGCACTGCCAAGCAGCTGCAATTTTGATCCAAGCGAATCAGCAAATCCAAAGAGGATGCCGGCACCGAGAGCGCCGACTGGTGAATAATTGCCAAAAATCATGGCGGCTAAGCCGATGAAACCTTTGCCTGCCGTCATGCCTTCATCAAAGCGGCCGACAGAACCTAAGGTGAAGAAAGCGCCTCCCAACCCGGCGACGATCCCTCCGAGCAGTACTGAAATATAGCGCGTCTTGATGACGTCAATCCCCAGGGTGTCGGCTGCCTTGGGGTGTTCACCCACGCTCCTCATGCGCAGCCCCCAGCGTGTAGAAAAGAGCCCAACTTGAATGATGATCAGTAAAGCAAACATAAGATACACGAAAAAATTGGTATTGAAGAAAATCGGTCCCAGCAGAGGAATTTCAGCCAGGCCTGGAATCTCAATCCGGGAAAACATCGCGGGATTGTTCAACTCCTGTCTTGTCTGCAAAAACTTCTGCGAGAGGAAGGCAGTCATACCGGCTGAAAACATGTTTATTACAGTTCCAGAGATGATTTGATCGATTTTGTACTTTATCGAAAGTACCGCATGCAGCAATGCAAGCAGCACTGCCGAAAGCACACCGAATAACAACCCAAGCCAAGCGTTTTGGGTGAGGCTGCCTGAAAGTGCAGCCACCATAGCCGACATGAGCATCATGCCCTCAATGGCGATGTTGACCACGCCGGCACGTTCACACAGGATTCCGGAAAAAGCACCAATGGTGATGGGAACTGCCAGTTGTACCGCGCTTGAGAGCATCCCGGCCAGGTTTAATGATTTCCCGGCAGCCTGCCATGTGAGAAAACTGAAGATAAGAAAGAGGAATACCAGACCAATCATCAGGTTGGTTGTTTTTCCGAATCCACGAATGAGCTGGAAAATACCAATCGCCAAACTCAAGCCAGCCAGGATAAAAAGTGTTAACTGCGAACGAACTACCCAGTCAGCCATCTGTCCGACGGTGATGCCGCCCGGCGTCATTACGAAGGTTGTCATTAAATCAGGGCTAACCGTCCTCGCAAAGACGAAGAAGATAAACAGCGCCACGAGCACTTCGGTGATGCCGGTGCCGATTTTTCGAACTTGAGAAATCTCAGAAATGCGAGCATGTTGAATGGTGGCGGAAGTGGCGGCCATTATTTTACTCCTCCCCAACCGCTCATGGTAACTGCGGTTGCTGTTTCAACTTTTGGCTCTTGTATGCGGTAAATGGATCGAATGATGGCGGGAGCAGCTACAAAGATTAAGATTACCGCCTGGAGAATTGTGACGATATCAATTGGGATTCCAGACACCACCATCATTTTGGTGGCGCCATTCTTAAGCACTCCAAACAGAAGAGCGGAAAAGATCACCCCTACCGGGTGGCTGTTGCCGAGCAGTGCCAAAGCGATACTGTCGAAGCCATAGCCGGCTGAAAGGCCGATCGCCATGCTGCGGTTGACTGCCAGAATTTCATTTGCGCCAGCCATTCCCGCCAGTGCGCCAGAAGCAGCCATAACCAATATCGTGGTGGCGATAATATTCATACCTGCGTACTTCGAAGCCCGCGGGTTTGCGCCAACTGAGCGAAGGTTCAAGCCCCAGGTTGATTTGAAAAGCACCCACCATAACAAACCGGCAAAGGCCAAGGCGATAAAAAAGCCAAGGTGAAACCGGATTGGGGTTTTGAAAAATTGTGGGATCCAGGCTGATTTTTCAATGATCGGGCTAACGGGCATGCCGCCTGTTCCCGGGCGCGACATCGGTCCAATCAGCAGGTAAGTTGTCACACGATAAGCGATGTAATTCATCATGATGCAATTGATCACTTCATGTCCGCCTGTAGTCGCTTTAAGTATCCCCGGAACCATGCCCCACAGCGCGCCGCCTAAGGCACCCGCGAGAAAAGCGAGCGGCATATGTATGTAAGGTGGTAATCCGGTGATAGAGTAACCTACAAACGTGGCAGCCGCAGCGCCGATGAACAACTGACCTTCAACACCGATATTGAACAAGCCAGCGCGAAAACCAAGCGCGCATGCCAGCCCAGCAAAGATATAAGGAGTGCTCTGTACCAGGCTTTCGAGGAAAGGATTGAATGCCGCGCGGATGGCTAATGCGTCTCCATATAATAACGCGGTTACGATTTCAATTGGGTTCCCGAGAGAACCGGTGATGAGGGCAAAATAAGCTTTTCCAACTTCTGAAAACGCGGTTGAAATGCCTTTCCAGAAGCTGACCCTGAAGGCATCATAAACCGAAAAACTGGTCGCCATGATAAGCACTGCCCCAATGATAAGTCCAGTGAGTACGGCAAGCGCGGGGATTTGCAGGGTCTTCCAGATTCCGGATTTCTTTTTCAGGGCTGGCGGTTTGTCTCCTGTTATCTCTTCAAGGATAACCTGACCAATATCCTTTTTGTCCAAGTCTTTTTTGTCCAAGGTAGCACCTCTTAAAAAGTGGTTTCTACAACCCGTTTACTGCGCAAATCTTCATTTTTATCAGGGACGATCCCCGCCATCAGCAGGCCGAGAGTCTCTTTTGAGACTCCTTCTGCTTCAACAATTGCGATGATCTTGCCACGGAACATCACCGCGATACGATCGGATAATTCGATGACTTCATCAAGCTCAGGCGATACCAGCAGTACCGCGCAGCCTTCATCTCTTTTCTGCACAATCCGTTTGTGAATGTATTCAATCGACCCGACATCTAATCCGCGTGTGGGCTGTGAAGCCACCAGCAGCTCGATTGGGCGTGAGAGTTCGCGGGCGATAATCACTTTTTGCTGGTTACCGCCAGATAAATTGCCGACAGCCGTCAGTGAAGAAGGTGTACGAATATCGAAATCCTCCACCAGTTTTTCGGAATTCTGAAAAATGTTTTGATATTGGAGGACGATCCCCTTGGCGAATGGCTTTTTGTAATATGTACACAGCACAAGGTTTTCAGCAACTGGGAAGGGCAATACCAATCCGTCTGCCTGGCGGTCTTCAGGTACGTGTGCAGAACCCAACTCAGTAATCCGGCGCGGTGAAGCGTTCAGGATATTCTGCCCTTTGAACACAATCTCACCAGACACTGATTTTCCCAATCCGGTGATTGCATTTACCAACTCAGTCTGTCCATTGCCTTGTACGCCGGCAATCCCCAGAATTTGTCCGGCGTGCACATCAAAAGTAACTTTATCAACGATAATTTGCTTGAATTGATCAGCAACAACCAGATCTTTTACCGAAAGAACAACCTCTCCAGGGGCTTTGAATTTTTTATCTACCTCAAGATTAACTTCACGACCAACCATCATCTCTGCCAATTGGTTGCGGTTGGCTTTCTTGGGGTCCGCCTCGCCAACAACAGCCCCGCGGCGAATGACCATGATACGGTCGGCAACATCCAATACTTCGCGTAATTTATGGGTGATAAAAATGATGGATTTACCCTGTTTGACCAGTGCGTGCATGATCTCAAATAACTCATCGGCTTCTTGAGGAGTAAGCACGGCAGTGGGTTCATCGAAGATAAGAATATTGGCTTCGCGATAGAGAAGCTTGATGATTTCCACCCGTTGCTGCACGCCCACCGGTAGATCTTTGACATAGTCATTTGGATTGACTTCAAGGTTATACTGCCTGGAAATATCGAGGATCTTGGCGGCGGTTTTTGGACGGTCGAGGAACCCGCCAGCTTTTACGGGCTCAGAACCCAGCATGATGTTCTCGGTTACTGTGAATACCGGAATGAGCATAAAATGCTGGTGCACCATGCCAATGCCGGCGTTAATGGCATCTGTTGGCGAATGAATGGTCACCTTCTTGCCATTCACCTCTATCTCACCTTTATCTGGCTGGTACAAGCCATAAAGGATGTTCATCAAAGTGCTCTTGCCAGCCCCGTTTTCACCAAGGAGGGCTAAAATCTCGCCCTGGTTCAGTGTCAGATCAATGTTGTCATTGGCAAGTACGCCGGGGAATTGTTTTGTAATTCCTTTGAGTTGTAGGATCGGAGCCATGATTACTCCATAAATTGGTAGGAATTTTTGATTATTGTATCACAAGCGTAAATTTTACATTTTCAAAAAAAAAAGCTGGAGCGATCTTCTGCTCCAGCCAATCGTGCTTGGGGTTGATTACTGTTTGAAATCGGGGTTCAGTTGGATTTTACCGGAGAGGAGGTCTGCTTTGACGGTTTCAAGTTCCGCAGCCAGTTCAGCGGAAACCAGGCTCTCAAGATTGTGGAAAGGCGCAAGCCCTACACCACTATTCTCAAGATTACCGACAATCGGGCCACCTGCGAAGGTACCATCCATCGCGCTCTTGATCACGTTGGTGGTCATCAGGTCCATACTCTTGGTGATTGAAGTCAAAACGATGTCACCATATTCAGGGGCAGAAACAAACCAGTCATAGTCAACGCCGATGAGGTAGGCGTTCCCACGATCCTTGATCGCAGCGGCTGAACCAAGTCCAACAGGGCCAGCGACGGGGACGATGATATCTGCGCCTTCATCCATCAGAGAAATGGCCATTTCTGCGCCTTTCTGCTGATCGGAGAAGTCATTGGTGAAGAGACCTTCTTTGGTGTTCACGTCCCAACCGAGAGTTTCAACGGCGGTCCCGTGCACTTCGTTGTAGTAAGCAACGCCGCGAGCGTAACCATCCATGAAGATTGAAACGGTGGGGATATTCATGCCGCCGAAGGTGCCCACTTTACCGGTTTTTGTGACGCCGGCGGAGAGATAACCAGCCAGGAAAGCGGCTTCATCAGTCTGATAGGACTGACTGACGACATTGGGCATTACTTCCGCATAACCATAGTCAATGATGGAAAACTTTTGTTCTGGGTTGGCAATGGCGGCAGCCTGAGTGGCATCACCCAAGAGGAAACCGACGGTGATGATGATGTCGCATTTTTCAGCAATGAAGGCATTAATGTTCTTCTCAAAGTCTGCGATTTCCTTCGACTCAAGGTATTTGCCATCAATGTCAAATTGTGCCATGGCGTCGGTTACACCCTTCCAGCCGGTTGCATTGAAGGATTTGTCATCAATCCCACCGGTATCGGTAACCATACAGGCCTTAAATTTTGCGGTTTCAGCTGGTTTTGCGCATGCGCTCAACGCGAATACTGCAATCAAAAGCACTGACATGATAACTAGAAATTTCTTAGACATATTTTCTCCTCCTAGAGAGATATGGAATTTGCGGGATTATCCCCGTCAATATTATTAGTATATAAGGATTTGTTTATAGATGCAAGTAAAGAATTATGGTTTCTTTACAATTCATGAGAAATGTGGAGTAAGAGGTAACGGATAGGGGTTGTTCTACGTGGTTGTAACGGAACCCGAAGATACTAAACCGGCAGGTTCTAGGATATGACGTACACAAAATCAAAACGAGGGTTGAACATTTAAGCATGTCAACCCTCGGTTGGTGGATGTGAGTACTAATATTATGAAGACTGTGCTTCTGCTTCCAACCGTTTTTTCTCTTCGTGGGCGCGGTCTTTTACTTTGAGCATGGATAAGAACGCGAGGAAGAGGAAAACTGTGCCAAAGATGAAGAGCAGTTTGTAGTTGTAGCTGGCATTTTCAACCAGCACACCGCCGAGAGTTGGGCCGAGCACCGCAGCGGTTTGCGAGAAAAAGTAATACAAACCAGTGTAAGCGCCGATGCGTTTTTCATCCCCATGGTCGTAAACCAAGGGCAGGCTGTTGACATTAATCCATGACCAGAAGAATCCGACCAGCACAAGAATGATGATGAACGAAATCAAACCTCTTACAAGGAAGAAGGATGCCAGAAAGATGACAACCAGCGCGAGAATGCCGTAAATGATCGTCTTGCGTCTGCCCAATTTCCCTGCGAGAATGCCGGAGGGGATTGCAAAAGCCAAAAACGAGAGGTTGGCTACGGAGGCTACGATCGATGCTGTACCGGGCTTGATGCCCAGGTCGAAAACGGCAAAGGAAGAGAGACCAGTTTCGATGGCGTTAAAGCCGGTGAACCAGAAGAAAATTGCCAGCAAAATGAACAACGCGGATTTATCCTGGTTGCTGAACACCGCTTTAAGGTTGGGGATCAGCCCTTTCACGCTTTCATCACTGGCTTCACCAGGTTCATTATGATTTCCAAGGCGCTCTTTGGGCTCTTTCACCCAAATGATGACCGCACCTAACGCCACAACCATTGCGATTGAGCCGGCAATGAATGGACCGGTTCTGCCGAACGCGTTGAAGATCAGCCCACCAAGAACATAAGAAAGCACACCGGCTGCGCCACCCATCAGATTAATCACACCATTGGCTTTGCTGCGCTGCTCAGGCTTGAATAAATCGCCTAACCACGAGACAACCGGAGAGCGGAAAAGCGCCATGCCAACATTGGTGACCATGATAAAAACTGCCACCGCCACAACCGATTGTGCCAAGGGGATGGAAATAAAACCAACCAGTGCGATAGGCAATCCCAGCAAGATCCATGGTTTACGACGACCGATTCGGTTCCAGGTGTGGTCGCTGCGGTTGCCTACCCAGGGCTGGATGAAGATGTTCACGATATTGTCCCAGGTCATAATAAACATCGCCAACGCGGGTCCGAGACCAAAGCCCACAAAATTGGGTATCGAGGTGGAAAATGCTGGGTTCCCCGCTTGAAGGATTAACGGAACCCATTGATTAAAAACCGGCCATAAAATGCTGATGCCAAAAAAACCCAACCCAACCAAAAACGTTCGCCCCCACGGAAACTTTTCCTTCTCCATTTTGCCTCCTATGCCTGAATTGTGATGATTGCTTATTCTTCCTGCTCTAACAAATCCGGACGTTGTTTTCTCGTCCGCAGAATGGATTGTTCCTTACGCCATTTTTCTACCAATGCGTGGTTGCCCGAAAGTAAAACTTCAGGTACGCGCCAACCACGGAATTCTTCAGGGCGGGTGTAATGCGGGTACTCCAACAAACCATTGCCAAAGCTGTCATCTTCTGCGCCGGTTGGGTCGCCTAATACACCTGGGATAAAGCGTGCCACGGCGTCAATCAGCACCATGGCGGGCAGTTCGCCGCCGGTGAGCACATAATCTCCAATTGAAATCTGTTCACTCACCAGATTCTCGATTACCCGCTCATCCACGCCTTCGTATCGGCCGCATAGAAGCCCTATGCGTGGCTGCGACGCCAGCTTCTTTGCGATGGCGGTTGTAAACGGCTTCCCTTGCGGTGAGAGATAGATGAGAGGAGCCTGCAGAGGTGCGCCGAGGACGGCTTCGACCGCGGCAAAGATGGGCTCCACTTTCATCACCATTCCACCGCCCCCACCGTAAGGCGCATCATCGGTGACGTGATGTCGATCGCTGGTCCAGTCGCGGATATTGTGCAGTCCAATGGAGATCAAACCATTTGATTGGGCGCGCTGCAGAATGCTCGTGTCGAGATAAGGCCGCATTACATCAGGGAAGAGGGTGAACACATCGAAGTGCATAGCCTCATTGTAGCAAAAAAGCATAACTTGAAGTTGAAAAATGGCTGAAGAAAGAGAAATGTCAACTGCTGCCTGAACCAAACCTTTGAACTCACTTGATAGCGGCATTGAATCTGAGGAACCGTAGATGGAGTTGCGGCGTCATAAGCAAGCCGCTCATGGTCGGCAAGAATTGTGTATTAAAACGGGCAACACTGTGGCAAAACAGGGATGAAGCGTGAGTTTTAATGCGAATTCTGATGAAATAACTGAGGAGGATTTACCTGCTGTAGTATCGTTATTTGCTTGATAATTAAAGTATGCGTGTGGTAAATTATCCGCCCGCGCCGAATTTAATCGACAAAGACAATTTCTGGGAATAGGAAGACGGCTGATGATCATAGATAGAAACGAGGAATCTTCCTCTCAAGCGTTTTCCATTGAAATTACCTCACCTTGACGGTTGAGATTACAGTTGGTAAGATATTTTTAAGATGTATATAAAAGGCAGCAAATGGAGTATGCAAAAGAAGAGCCGCAGGTCAAACCCATTTCGGGTGATTATCCTGCTGGTATTGATTGGTGCCGTCATTTATTTGGATAGAATGATCGTGCCAACGATTCCGCTTTTCTTTCAGCCAACTCCTACCGCTACGCGGGCACCAGAATCCATTGTTGCAGAAGCCAAAGCTCTGGAAGCTGAAGGGAAATACACCCTGGCGATAACCGCTTTCAAACAAGCGGTCTCTGCCGATCCGCACAACCCCGACAACTTTACCACGCTTGCCAGGCTTAATATTTTCACAGGCAATTATGAAGAAGCCATCGTTGATGCTGAAAATGCATTGCTGCTGAACCCTGCCAATGAACAGGCAATGGCGCTGCGAGGCTGGGCAATTGGTCTTTCAGGCGATTATATCCGCGGGGTTGGCGCCCTTCAGGAAACAATTGAGCAAGAACCCGAAAATGCCGAAGCGCACGCTTACCTGGCAGAGATTCTTACCTTCATGATGCAGGCAGGGCAGGGCGACCTGAACACCCTTGACACCGCTATTCAGGCTTCACGTCGAGCGGAGGAACTTGCTCCGAACTCATTGGCAACGCATCGCGCGCGCGGCGCAGTACTCGAATACACCTCAAATTTCGCCGAAGCGGTCGCCGAATTTGAAGCAGCAATTGCGATCAATCCCAATATCGCCGACTTATACCTGGCTTTGGGCCGCAATCTCTTCAATACACAGGAATATGACTCTGCGATTACGGCTTTTGGTCGGGCAAACGCATTGAACCCGCGCGACCCCACACCTGAAACCCTGATTGCACGTACATACGCCATGCACGGCGACTATCAAAAAGCGATTCAATATGCTGAAGCCGCAATTGTCGACCAACCGCAGAATGCCATGCTTTACGGCAACCTGGGTTTGATCTTTAATAGCGCGGCGCAATACCTGGATGCAATTGATATGCTGCGGATTGCTGTTCGCGGTGGAATTTCAACCGAGGGTTTGACGGTGGAAGGTTTGCCGTTGGATTATGGACGTATTGGGCAATTTTATTACACATTTGGTCTGGCACTCGCCAGAGTAGGTCAATGCGCCGAAGCGCTGCAGCTTTCACAGGCAATTCAAACCAGTTTGCGCAATGATGAAATTGCTGTGTTCAACGCTCAAGAAATGGTGACTATTTGTCAACGGCTGGCGAGTGAGGGTAATGCAGATATTACACCGGCGGTTAATTCAGGCACTGTAACGCCAGGCGCAGTGTCTACGCCGACTCCATAAGGATTGTGAAACTGGCGGTTTTTTCCAATGATTGATTACAGCGGTAAGCGCAATATTTTTGGTTCTTCGAAAAAGAAATCTAATCCGATTCGGATTTTCCTGCTTTTCGTGATGATTCTGGCAGGTCTATTTGTCATCAGGGGAGTCTCTGTCGGTCAGATAGCGCCTATTTCAAATGTAACTCCCACTCCCACGCGCAGTTTCAATTCTTATGCGCTTGAAGGAGAAACTCATTTTCAAGCGGGCAACCTCGAAAAAGCCATCGAAGCCTATCGGAATGCGATTGCGATCAGCCCGAACGACGCTGATTTAAGAGCCGAGCTGGCGCGTATCCAGGTGTATTCCACCTCACAGATTACAGTAGATGCAGAAAAACGCGTCCGTTTTGAAGAAGCTTTGGCGACCATTGAAGAAGGGCTGGAACTTAACCCGCAGAGCAGCCGTCTTTTAGCAGTCAAAGCGTTTGCGCTTGATTGGTTTGCCGCTTCAGGGTCGGCTGGAGATAAATATCAGGAATACCTGATTAAAGGCGAGCAGGCGGCTGTAGAAGCGCTTCAGCTTGATAATTCAAACGCACTCGCACTCGCCTATTACGCCGAACTCTTAACTGATCAACAAAAATGGACTCAAGCACAACAGTTTATCTCTCAAGCATTGGAGAGGGATTCCAGTTTGATGGATGTGCACCGTGTAAATGGAAATGTGCAGGAATCTTTCGGAAACTATCAACAAGCGCTTGAAGAATACAAAAAAGCAATTGAGATTACACCAAACCTGAACTTCCTCTATCTTTCGCTGGGGGCCAACTACCGGCAGCTTGCCAATATGGCTGAAGTGCCTTCTGAGCGAAATTATTACTTTGATCTTGCGCTCGAGGCGTTTGCCAAAGCGGTGGCAATCAACGACCAGTTGGGTATCAATGACCCCATCCCATTGATTTCGATTGCCAATACCTATGTTCAGCAAGGCGAGTTTTTCGCTGCGGCGCGTAACATGCTGCGCGCGGTTGAGTTCTCACCAGATGACCCGACTGCTTATGGCCAGTTAGGCGTGGTGTATTACAAGGCGCGTAACTACGAGGGCTCCATCCTTCCACTTCGCTGCGCGGTACGCGGCTGCACGGCTGAAGAATCCTGCCTGGTACGCAATGGTGGTGCTGAATGTGATCCTGAAAATATTCCTAACATTCCCATCATCAAGCTTGAAATGACGAATAACACCGTAATTTTCTTCTATATATATGGCTCTGTGCTGGCTGGTTTGCATCAACCGAACAATGGTTATTGTGATGAAGCAATGCGTGTTTTCAGTGAAATCACGGTTTTGTTTGGCAACGATGAAACCATTATGGGCATTGTCAATGAAGGTAAAGCCATCTGCGGTTTTTATGGCTATCAATAAATCCTGAATATCAGAAATTTATATGAAACAGTAACTACCTCTTGACTTGAAAAACAAGAGCGGTTATTATTTTATCGTTATTAGCACTCAACACAAGAGAGTGCTAAGACACATCAATAATAAAATCCTACACAGGAGGTAAGTATGTCAATCAATTTGAAACCGTTAGGAAGCCGTGTCGTTGTAGAACCCCTGGAAGAGAATGAAATTACTGCCGGCGGAATTGTTCTACCAGACACCGCCAAAGAAAAACCACAAAAAGGTACTGTTCTGGCTGTCGGGCCTGGCGATCGCGATGAAGATGGCGATAAAATGCCCCTGGATGTCAAAGTCGGCGATACCGTTTTGTTCCAAAAATACGGCGGAACTGAGATCAAAGTTGATAACAAGAAACTGTTGATCCTGCGCGAGAGCGACCTGCTCGCTATCGTAACTACCAAATAAACCCAATTAAAAACGAAAAAGGAGAACGCTCTTATGGCAGCAAAACAACTCATCTTTGCTGAAGAAGCCCGCCGAAAACTAAAGACCGGCATTGACACAGTATCAAACGCAGTAGTCACCACACTTGGCCCCAAAGGCCGCAATGTTGCAATTGACCGCAAATTTGGCGCCCCTACCATCACTCATGATGGTGTTACTGTGGCGAAAGAAATTGAACTTGAAGACCCATTTGAGAATATGGGCGCACAGCTCATTAAAGAAGCCGCGACCAAAACCAATGATATCGCCGGCGACGGCACTACCACCTCAACTCTGTTGGCTCAAACCATTGTAAATGAAGGATTGAAAACTCTGGCAGCAGGCGGCAACCCCATGCTGCTTAAACGTGGCATCGAAGTTGCTTCAAAGATGGTATCTGAAGAAATTAAGAGCCATGCGATCGCCATCAGCACTCGCGAAGACATCGCCAACGTTGCCACCACATCCGCCCAAGATTCTTCCATCGGCGAGTTGATTGCTGATGTTATGGATAAAGTCGGTAAAGATGGTGTCATCACTGTTGAAGAATCAAAAGGCCTGGAATTTGAACAGGAATTCGTTGAAGGTATGCAGTTCGATCGCGGGTATATCTCACCGTATTTCATCACTGATTCAGATCATATGGAATCAGTCATTCCTGAACCATACATCCTCATTTACGACAAGAAAATTTCAGCCGCCCAGGATCTGGTTGCGATTCTTGAAAAACTGGTTCAAACCGGTAAACGCGACCTGGTCATCATCGCTGAAGATGTTGACAGCGAAGCGCTGGCACTGCTCGTGGTGAACAAACTACGCGGCATGCTGAACGTTCTGGCAGTCAAAGCGCCTGGTTTTGGCGATCGCCGCAAGGCTATGCTGCAGGATATTGCCACCCTCACCGGTGCGACAGTAATCTCCGAAGAGACCGGCCGCAAGCTTGAAACTGTTGTGCTGCCTGACCTGGGCCGTGCCGAAAAGGTGGTTGCTGACAAAGACAACACCACCGTCATCGGCGGCAAAGGTGAAGAAGCTCAAATTAAAGGCCGCATCGAGCAGATTCGAATTGAAATTGACAAAACCACCAGTGATTATGACCGCGAAAAACTGCAGGAACGCCTTGCCAAGTTGATCGGTGGGGTTGCAATCATCCGCGTTGGCGCAGCAACCGAGACCGAACTCAAAGAGAAGAAACATCGTGTTGAAGACGCACTTTCAGCGACTCGCGCTGCTGTGGAAGAAGGAATTGTGCCGGGTGGTGGTGTTGCATTAATCAATGCCATGTCGGTTTTAGATGGTCTCAAACTCGACAGCGAAGACGAACAGATTGGCGTAAAAATCGTTCACAAAGCGCTCGAAATGCCCATGCGCAAGATCGTTGAAAACGCCGGACTTGACGGAGCGGTTGTGTTGGAGAAGGTTCGCTCAGAACAAAAAGCCAAGAAGAATGACAAAATTGGTTTTGATGTCATCCGAGCAGAATACATCGACATGCTCAAAGGTGGCTTGGGAGATCCTGCCAAGGTGACCCGCGGAGCACTTGAGAATGCAGCTTCGATCGCAGCGATGATTCTTACCACTGAGGCTCTGATCACCGACCTGCCTGAAAAGAATCCTCCCGCGCCGATGGCGCCCCCGATGGATTATTAAGTCCCTCGAGAACAAATCACTGACAGACCGCAAGGTCTGTCAGTTTTTTATTGATTGTGGTTATCGTGTATAATCTACCCGATGAAGAAAAGTTGGCTGCTCACACTGGTGCTCATCCCAATACTCCTGGTTGGCTGTACCAAAAATGCTTCGCAAACCCCCACCTTGCCCTCGGCAACTCAAGAGGGTGAGCCTGTTGTTGAAGCTACGTTTACCCCCACGAGCCTGCCGTTGGCTGTGCGAGTGAATAATGATGGCGTGCTCATTGAAGAGTTTGAGGCTGATTTATTGAGGCTGCAGGCTGCATTAACTGAGCTTGGTAAAGAAATGTCATCGCAAGAGCAAAAAGATCTCGTAATCAATAATTACATAGAAGAACTGTTGCTGATACAAGGAGCAGCAGAAGCCGGCTTTACTGCGAGCGACCAAGAAGTTCAGGCGCGCATTGATAAAATGGTTGCAGATTTGGGCAGCCAGGATGCGTTGACACAATGGCAGAGTGACAATTTCTACACAGATGAATCATTCAGGGTGGCCCTGAAGCGACAAATTGCTGCAGCCTGGCAGCGTGATGCAATCGTCAATGCAGTTTCTCAAACCGCTGAACAAACCCATGCCAGGCAGCTTTTCTTTAAGCATGAAGCCAACGCAAATGAAGCTCTCAGCCAACTGAACAATGGCGTGGAGTTTACCACGCTGGCATTCCAACAAGATCGAACCCTGGGCGGCGATCTCGGCTGGTTCCCGCGGGGGATGCTCACCCAGCCCGAAGTTGAAGAAGCTGCGTTTGCGCTGCAGGTTGGCGAAACCAGCGGGGTTATTAAAAGCAGCCTGGGTTATCACATTCTGAATATCATTGACAGAAATCAGAACCAGCCACTTTCAACTGAAGCGCGGCTTATGCTGCAGCAGCTTGCGCTGGATGATTGGATCGAAGCTGCCCGCGCAAAAAGTACAATCGAAATTTTGGTACCATAGTTTCGCAGCCCTGATTCCAAGGAAGATCAAAATCAATGCGTTACCCAGACCATGATGAAATAGCAGGCAGGTTGAAAAAACGCGCCAGACAGCGCCGGCGTGATGTAGCCTGGAATTTTCTTACTGGTATGGTGATTGTTGCGATTTTGGCATTAGTTGGATTCTTTCTCATTCTTTTTTCAAATCCATATGTGTCGATCAATCCTTTTCCACCGCCAACATTGCCCGCTCTGGCTGGTGCTTTAACGCAAACTACTTTGCCGCTTAAACTTCCGCCAACTTCAACCCCCACTGCACCCCGTATTGAAACTCCGTTAGTCGTGGCTCTAAATAGCACTCCGCTGCCAACAAAGACCATGGCACCCACGCCAACACAACAGGTGATTATTGATTTTCCAGACGACCCAAACCGGCCGTACGCGATAGAAGGCAGCCCGGCAGCCATGGCCAACACGATATTTCACCCCGGTGATGGCTGCAACTGGCAGGGGTTGGCTGGCAGAGTGGTAGATTTGCAAGGCAGAGCAGTTATTGGTGTGGTGGTTCGAGTAACCGGCATTTATGATGGCAGCACGGTAGAGGTGAACATCCCCACTGGCAGCGCTGCCGCCTGGTACGGAGAATCAGGTTACGAGTTTGTATTAGGTGAAAAACCGCTGAATTCCAACGCTTTGCTGGCAGTGCAATTGTTCGATGCCGCAATGCAGCCGATTTCAAATCGCGTCACTTTTAGTACTTACTCAGCTTGTGATAAAAACCTGGTGATCATCAACTTCAGACA
>WPCH01074798.1_pt1 | contig 18802 bp, 14 predicted proteins | sample 5399881 | NCBI WGS metagenome assembly WPCH01 (sample SAMN12869468, study PRJNA574797) | sludge metagenome | isolation source: wastewater treatment of pH5 | place: China:Beijing | collected 2019-05-20
TAAAGGAGTTTACATGATTCGAATACCGGAGCTGCTTGCTCCCGCCGGCGGCCTCAAACAATTGGAGGCCGCCATTGAAAATGGCGCCGACGCCGTCTACCTCGGAGGGAAGCTGTTTAACGCCAGGCAGAACGCTGAAAATTTCGGCGGCGACGAACTGAAAAGAGCATTGGAGTTCGCCCACATAAGGGGAGCCAATGTTTATATTGCGTTCAATACCCTGATTGGTGACTGGGAGATGAAGGCGGCTCTGGATTATGCCGGAGAGGTTTATGAGGCTGGCGCCGACGCTCTGATCGTACAGGACATAGGCCTCGCCCGGGAGGTTAGAAGACAGCTGCCGGACCTTCCCCTTCACTTCAGCACGCAGACGACTATTTACAACCTGGAAGGGGTCAGGGCCGCGGAGCATATGGGAGCCAAGCGGGTTATTCTTGCACGGGAGCTTTCTCTGAAGGAAGTCAGAGAGATTGCCGAGAATACAAATGTTGAGCTGGAGATGTTCGTCCACGGTGCGCTGTGTCAATGTTATTCCGGGCAGTGTTTGATGAGCAGCATGATCGGCGGCAGGAGCGGTAACAGGGGGCAGTGTGCTCAGCCCTGCCGTTTGCCTTACACCATCACAAAAGAGGATGGGGGAGGCCGCAAGGCTCTGACGGGAAAGGGGTATTATCTTAGCCCAAAGGACCTGTGTACGATTGAATATCTGGATCAAATCATCGCTTCGGGAATCCGCAGCCTGAAGATCGAAGGACGGATGAAATCCCCCGAATATGTAGCTGTCGTAACGGGAATCTACCGTAAATATCTGGACGCCTATGCGGAGGTCGGGAAGCCAACTCCTGTGGATCCGGCAGATCTGAAGAATCTGAAACAGATATACAATCGGGGCGGATTCTCCACCGGATACTTGTTTTCAAACCCCGGCAGGGATCTGATTACCCCCCGGCGGGCCAAGCACTGGGGAACTTATTTGGGCAAGGCAGTGGGCCAAAATGAGCGAAAAAGATACGTGGACATATTGTTAGAGGATACTCTTTCCATAGGAGACGGAATTGAGATTGTCAACGATTCTCTTCCGGGGAATCTGGTTACCTGGATGCAAAAAGGCGGGAAGAAGGCCGTCAAAGGAGAGAAGGGGGAGACTGTCACGGTAGGTTATATCGACGGCCCCATTAAAAAGGGCGACCCTGTCTATAAAATTTCGGATAAAGAGCTGAACGAGCAAGCCGCAGGGACGTTCTCACGGGGTTACAGGAAAAGGGTGCCCGTCTCAGGTCATTTCACGGCGCTGTCCGGGGAGGCTCTGAGTTTAACGTTAAAAGATCCCGAGGGAAATACTGTGACGGCCACAAGCAATTTTGTGCCGGAGCCCGCTATCAATAAACCCTTACTGGAGGAAACCGCAAGAGCGCAAATTGAAAAGACCGGAGCCACTCCGTTTTTTATGGGGGAATGCTTTTTTGAAATTGGTGAAAATCTGTCTGTTTCTTTGTCGGAAATTAACGCAATTCGTCGAAAGGCGATAGACGATTTGATTGAAATTCGAAGGGATCGCTATCCGGATCGGAAGGCGGCCTCCGTCTGTCTGGAAGGGACGCCCGACAAAAGGGATTCTGATAAGGTGAAGGCTTCTGTAAATACGAAACGGAAATCCGGAAGCTTCAACACAAGCCCGCTGATATCGGTTTATCTGCACCGGTGGATTACTCCGGCGGATGTTAAGCATATTCTCGCGGACCGGGTGTATCTGCCCTTCCTTCCCCGGTATGAAAAAGAGCAGATCAGCACAATCCAATCCATAAAGGATCAAGGGCTCCAGGTATATATATCGGTGCCTCCTGTTACCAGGGGAGAAGCGGATAATACCCTGAGGCGGCAGGCAAAATCTCTCGGTGATATGGGGATTGACGGGCTGCTCGCAGGCAATATCAGCCATTTGGAGCTGCTGTCTGCCAGCGGTCTTCCCATGACGGGAGATTATTCCTTAAACATCTACAACAGTCGGTCCGTGAAGGCGGCCGCGGAATTGGGGCTGAAGGGCGTTACCCTGTCCCCCGAGCTGACCCTTTCCCAGATGAAAAGCATCGACTCTTTCGGAATGGAGCTGGAGGCGGCGGTTTACGGCAGAATTCCGGTGATGATAAGCGAGCATTGTCCCATCGGCAGCCAGATTTGCCACAGGCCCGACAGTCGCAAATGCGGGCTGTGTCAAAGCGGACGCTACTATCTGAAAGACCGGACCGGCGCCGAGTTTCCGGTCACAGGCGATCCGTCAAGCTGCAGGACTGCAATCCTCAATAAGGACAATTTATATGTGCCGGAATCAGTCCATGCGTTATGGAGCTCCGGTATAACCTCCTTCCGGCTGTATTTCAACGATGAGGCCCCGGAGGAGATGGCTAAACTAATCGAACGTTTCAGGAGGGGATAGCGCAGTCAGCAGGAAGGATTTTCGAGATTTCCTTTTTCTGCCCGGGACGGCCAGTTTGCGATGAAGACCGCCAGTACCACAAGAGCGCTTCCCGCAAGCATATTTCTCGTCAGCACGTCGCCGATGATGGTGTATCCGAAAAAGCACGCCAGCACAGGCTCAAAGGTGTTAATGATCGCCGCGTTTCCGGGGCCGATGAGCTTAACGCCGATGCAGAAGAACAGAATGGCCATAAACGCGCAGAAGACAGCCAACGCCAGTATGAGCCACAGCTGGTTGAAGCCGGCGGTAAAGAGGGGTTTTCCCACAATCAGGCAGCGGAAAAAATTAAAGACCGCCGACATGAGAAGCACATAGCCGGCTACGACAAGAGTATTGGATTTTTTAATGCTGTCCACGCTGAGTCCCATCATATAAACTACGTAGGAGAGGGCGGTTCCGAAGGCAAAGAGGATTCCGATAAGGTTGCCGGAAATGTCGGGAGACCATATGATGAGAACCATACCGATCATGGAGATCGCCACAGCCAGTATCCTGGCCGCCCGCACTCTCTCTTTTCCCGTTATCATTTCTATCGCCACAATCATGGCAGGGAAAGTGAAGGAGATAATCGTCGCCAGGGAACCGGAGATATAATCAAAAGCAAAGTACAGGGTGGTAGCCAGGCTTATGTAGGAAAGACCGATGACCACCATCATTCGCGCCGCTTTTCCCTCCAGGCGGAAGGGCAGTTTTTTAATAAATATGTAAGCCCACATGAGGGCCGCCGCGTAAAAGAACTTACCGAAGAGCAGAGTCTCCGTCGCAACCCCCTGGGCAAAAGCCAGAAAGGAAAGAGAGGGAACTAAGGCATAACCGGCGGTAGTACCCATAATCAGCGCGATACCTGTTATTTTCGTTTTGTTCATTTTTTACGGATTCCTCCCGATTGGCCGCTGTTTTGTATGTATTAGAATTATACCTCATTCCCATGAGCTTTTCTACAGTCGCAAATTTTATATAAATAAGTTATACTGGAAAAGTAAAGCCCCAAATCAACGGATGCAGATTCATGATTGTGCAGAGGGCGGCCTCTATGCTGTCCCGAACTCTACAGGAGAAGAAAATGAGTGTTTACAGTTGGCAAAATTTTGTGTTGGTGGAGTGGCAGGCACTGCAGGAAAAAATAGAAAGCGCGAAAAAAGAGTGGGAGTCTTTTGTACAGGGCGGTGTGCTGGGAGAGGACAGCTGCATCCCTCCGGAGGTGCTGAGTTCATGGCAGAGGTGCCGCGACAGAAACTTGAACCCCTACGACGATTCCATGGTGATTCTCACCCAAAGAGAGCTCAAGGAAAGGCTGGATGAAAATAAAACTCTGATTGAGATTATCAAGCCTATCGTACATGAAATGATGGACTCTATCAAGGATTCGGGATACAAAATCGACTTTTACGATAAAGATCTCTATCTGCTTGTGCGCTTCGGCAAAAAGACCAGCGAGAACGAGCGGAGAAGAAAGGAACTGGTCCTGGGCGAGAGCCACAAGGAGGCTGACGTCGGCACGAATGCGACAAATATGGCGGCTCTGCTGGAGAAACCCATTCAATTGGTTGCCTATGAACATTACCGGACCTATTATCATGACCTGACCTGTGTGGGCGTTCCCATCATGGACAGAGATGATAAGCTGGTAGGAGTGCTAAGCATTACGGGATACTGCTGGCCTTTGCACAAACACACTATGGGAGCTTTAATTGCCATAAAGCGTTTAGTAGAGTTGAAATTGAGCAGCCCTGCCCTGAATGAAGGGGTAATACCGGGGATTTTTAATCGGGAACTTCTCGAATTGATGGAGAATCCAACGGTGGTTGTGGACAACGACAGCAAAATTATGGCGGTAAACGGCAAGGCCAGCAGCACTCTGTTAAATGGATGGACCAGCGCCATAGGGTTTACCTCCGGCACCGTGTGGGGCGACAGCGACCCCTTCTGGGAAGTTCTGAAGATGAAGAAGCATGTAACGAACAAACAGTTGATCTCGAAAGAAAATAGGAATAACATCATCTACACCTATGATATCAGTCCTGTAATCGATCATAACGGAAGATGTTTGGGAGCTATCGGTATCTTTAAGAATAAACAAGTGAGCCAGGGAAGCAACGGAAACGCCACGGTATCGAGAGCCTATTTTAACTTTGACAGCATCGTAGGAAATAGTCCTGTCATCAAGAGGGCTATCAAGCTGGCAAAGGAGACTGCGTCTCTGGATAATAATGTACTTGTCTTAGGAGAGAGCGGGACAGGAAAGGAACTTTTTGCTCAGGCCATTCATAACGCCAGCACTTTTTCGGCGGGACCTTTTTTGGCTGTAAATTGTTCCGCCATCCCCAACGCCCTGCTGGAAAGCGAGCTTTTCGGTTACGAAGGCGGATCCTTTACCGGAGCGAAAAAGGCCGGAGCCCCGGGAAAGTTTGAAATGGCCAAAGGAGGGACGATTTTCCTCGATGAAATTAACTCCATGTCACTGGATATGCAGGCTAAAATCCTGCGAGTCCTGCAGAACAAAACCGTAGTAAGGATCGGCGGAGATAAAGAGATATCAGTCAACGTGAGAATTATTGCCGCCGCCAACGTGGACCTCTGGGAATCGGTGCAGCAGGGAGAGTTCCGGGAGGACCTTTACTACCGGATTAACGTGATTTCTATAACGATTCCCCCTTTACGGCAACGTGGAGAGGATATCGAATTGCTGATCGATAACATTATAGACCGGATGTCAGCCAGAGTCGGAGAGATCATCACTATTGACGAGAAAGCCTGCAGAGCTCTCTGTGCCTACCATTGGCCCGGCAATGTAAGAGAGCTGGAAAACGTGTTGGAACGAAGTTGGGTCATAGCGAGGACGAATAACTCCAATAAGATCTCCATTCAGGATGTGTCTGAATACAGAGGGATCCGGGAAGCGATCTCAGGAATCCAGGGGGAGCTTGAGCATGACGTGCCGCCTGATGTTGCGGAACGAGAGAATGTCTTCTCGAAAAAGACACTGCAGAATATGGAATACCAGTCCATACTGGAGGCGCTGGAGGCAAACAAGGGAAATATCAAGGCGGCATCCCAGCAGTTGGGAATATCCCGGAACACCTTTTACAGAAAGCTGAAAAAGTACGATATTAAATATTAAGTGATTATAAAAAGAAAAATGGCTCCTTTATTTCAAGGGAGCCATTTTTCACAGAGGAGAAAAAGACTGACTTTTAAAGTGCGGCGGGCACATCCGCGGCACGGTCGGTAATCACATCAATGACGGCAGGTCTGCCTGCTTTTAAAGCTTCTTCTATAGCGCGACCTACCTCTTTCCAATCGGTTACTTTCTTCGTCCAGCAGCCGTAGGCCTCTGCGATTTTGCAGAAATCATGATCCGGATAACAGTATCTGCGGTCAATTTTATCCATAGCGTCCTTGTACACCAGATTCAGGTCCGGCCTGCATTGTACCAGCGCGTGGTTGTTGTTGATAATGGTGACGGTGTTGATGCCGTTGCGGACAGCCGTTTCCATTTCGTTCAGATGATAATAAAAGGCGCCGTCTCCTGTGAAGCATATTACGGGCTTGTCCTCCGCGGCACATTTGACTCCCAGAGACGCGGGATAACTCCATCCCAGGGAACCGGCTGCCCGCAGATACTTTTGCCCCGGCTTCATCCGCAGCATAGTAGCGCTCCAGACAGCGGAATAACCTGTATCCGCCACTACTACAGCGTCATCCGGCAGAGCCTTCGAGATTTCATGACAGAGCCTTTCCGGTCTCATAAGCGCGTTTTCACTGGTCTGGTGAACCAGATAGCGGGCAAGGGTATCCTGTACGAAGGCGCCGGCTTCGGCAGCCCATTCATCTCTGGACTGCTCCTGTACCTTTTCCAGTAACTGTGCCGTTACAACCTTGGCGTCGCCCAGCAGTCCGACGGAATTGGGATAGTTTCTGCCCAGTTCGGCGGGATCGATATCGATTTGAATGACTCTCGTGTCCACGCCGGGAACTTTCCAATCGAAGGTGGTTTGGTCTCCCGTCTGTGTCCCGATAAAGATAACCAGATCGGCGGCCAATACAACCTTGTTGGCGCAATCCATCCCGTAACCGCCTACGATACCGCACCAAAGCGCATCCGTCTCGTCGAAGAGCGCCTTTCCGTCCGGTGAAGTTACCACGGGAATTCCGACTTTCTTTGCGAGGGCGCAGATTTCCTCTCCCGCGTCGGAAATGGCCGCTCCACGGCCGATGACGATGACAGGTTTTTTGGCTTTCTTAATTTCCCCGGCTGCTTTTTCCACTGCCGCGGGATCGGCGGCGGGACGGAAGGCAGGGTATTTCGTATACTGCTCTTCCACATAGAGCTTTTCGTGGACGCTGCCTACCTCAACAGTGCGGCCGGTGTGGTTCGTCATATCGGCGTGGACCGGTCTGGGTTTTGAGGTAACAGCCTCCCTGAATAACTGTCTTAAAACCGTCGAGAGCTGCTCCGACTGTACCACGTCCGCGTTAAATTTCGTAATTCCCTCATACAGGAGCCTGTGATCGGCTTCCTGATAGGAGCCCCGGTACTGATATACGGGAGTTTTCTTCCCGGTCAGCGCGATAACAGGGGAATTTGCCAGCCAGGCTTCGTGAACGCCTCCTGCCAGATTGGCCGCGCCGATGGACTGTGCCATACAGACTCCGGGCCGGTTGGACATTCTTGCATAACCGTCGGCCATATAGGCGGCGGCATTTTCCGTGTGAGCCATGACGCGCTTCACCTTAAGATCTCCCAAGGATCTCATAGCCATCCGGAGCATCGCTTCCACGTAAAACACATGAGTCACTCCGTAACCCTTTATCGTTTGTGCGATAAACTCGTGTCCATTCATCTTTTGATTCATGTAATCCCTCTTTCCTTATCTTACCCTCTGCAAAACGGTTATTTCCTTGTTAACGGAGAGTAACTGTCTCGCCTGCACAAATTGTGCAGTTACAGAAAATGATACGTCTCATAATAACAGCAAGTAGCGTGCCAACTTATTGCCCTTTAAACATATTTTGAATCCCGGTGTTTTGAACAATATAAGCCTTCCTATTTAAGTGGTGTTTAAATGGCAGGTTGAGGCTTCTCGTAATTCCTTAGAATTTAGATAGAAATATGTCACTTTAAGATGGAAATCCATTCGAGGTGTTCCAAAAAGCAACACGAGTCAGACGAAAGTGTCACGGTTTGTCCTGATTTGGTAATCGTGTAAACTTGTTTTGTGTAACACTTTTGAGGGACGACCGGAAGGCAGTAGCGATAAGCATTGCAATTTCAGGAAGATTCCTTTGCTCCGATGGGCTGGCTGAAAGTGGCATGGGAATTGCTTTAATAAAGTTTATGAAAAATAAATGTTGAAACAATGAAAAAGGAGAGACATAAATGGAGTTGGGCATAAAAGGAAAGGCGGCAATTGTAACGGGGTCCGGAACAGGAATCGGAAAGGCTGTGGCTGTGGCTTTGGGACAGGAAGGTGCTCGTATTGTAGTTAACGATACAAATGAGACCACCGGAGAGGAGGCTCGGAGACAGTTGGCCGGGATGGGAGTAGAAGCCATATTCGTAAAAGGAGACGTATCAGACGAAGAGCACGTTAAAGAGATCTTTGAAAAGGCACATGGTACATATGGATCCGTGGACATATTGATTAACAATGCCGGAATCTCACCGAAACTGCCTTTTTATGAGATATCCCAGGGTATGTTCGATCACGTAATCAACGTCAACCTCAGAAGCAATTTTCTCTGTTCAAAAGAAGCCTTCGCATATATGAAGGATCAAAATTGGGGCAGAATCGTCAATGTCTCCTCCCTGGCGGGGGTCATGGGAGGAATCAACTCGGCGGCTCATTATGCTGCTTCAAAAGCGGGGATCATCGGCCTGACGAAAACCCTTGCCAAGCAGATGGGTCAATATGCTATCACCGTAAATTGCGTAGCTCCGGGGCGGATTAAGACTGCCATGACGGACATGCTCACAGAGAAGCAAAAGGAAGAGGTTCTGTCAAAGATTCCTTTACGCCGATTTGGAACAGTAGAAGAAGTTGCTGAAGTCATAGCCTTTCTGGCTTCAGAAAGAGGCTCTTATATAACGGGAACATGCATTGAGATATTTGGGGGATATACGGGTTAATAAAATAGTTTTTATCATCTTTATTGAAAGCGCAGTTACAAGAAGGGAAAGAATAAAAATGGTTAAATGGAAAAGAGATCTTATACTGGGAGTGTTCATGCTGGTATTCAGTGTCGCAATGTTCTTCTACACCGGCGCTACGATCGGGACAAATACCATTACCATCAAGGCGGCACAGCCTCAGTTATATCTTCAGATGTGGCTTGTCGTTCTTGGAGTGTTATCCGTTATATTGATCACTAGGACCTTAATGAAAAAGGAAAAGGAGCTATTGCCGATTATATGGGGTAAACTGCAGGTCTTCACGGTGGCTGGGATGGCAATTTATCTGTTTGTGATGAAATGGATCGGTTTTTTCCTGTCCTCCGCGATTTTTCTGTCAATCGTCATTATCGTTTACAGCTATAAAAGCAATAAAGTCAAAGCTCGTGGAAAAAAACTGGCGATTCAGTTGGGGGCGTATATCCTGTTTTCTGTAGCTGCCACTGCTTTAACACAATACCTGTTCGCCGAGGTTCTGGGCGTACTGCTTCCCACATTTAGGTTATAGGCTGCCTGGCGGATACATAGGAAGTTGTCTCGGGCGGATTATATATCAACTTATTATATAAAAAAGATATGTGAAAAAGAGAGAGGAGACGTATCATGAAAGGATTCAAAAAAGGTTTTATGCTTTTGCTGGTACTGGCTATGGCAGCCATGAGTTTCACAGGGTGCTCTGATTCGGAAGGAGATGGAGGAGATAACTCGGCTTACCCGGAAAGAACTATTGAATTCATTGTTCCTTATGGAGCGGGCGGCGGAACGGATGTTATGGCCAGAGCTGTGGCAAACGTTCTTTCAGAAAAGAACGGATGGACAACAGTCGTAACCAACATCGAAGGGGCAAGCGCTTCTATCGGTTCTATGGAAGCCTATCACAGGGCCCCGGACGGTTATACCGTTATGGTTCATTCTGTTGAAGCCATGCTGGCCTACTATATCGGGGGCGTTTATGAAGTGGATTTGGCAGAAGAATGCGAGATGTTAGCTACCGTTGTCTACGATCCTAACGTAGTGTCCGTTGGAGCAAATTCACAATTCCAATCTTTTAAAGATGTGGTGGATTACGCGGCTGCAAATCCCGGACAGCTGAACTGGGCTTCTGTCGGATCCAAAAGCTCAAATGAACAGGGTTCTGCAGAACTGTGGAAGGCTACAGGTATCAGTGTAAACTATGTTCCTTACGACAGCGCGTCCAAATCCCGTACCGCAGTATTGGGAGGGCATGCGGATGTATTGTACGGACAGCTTTCGGAAGTTAAGGCTCTGGTGGATTCCGGAGAAATGAAGATTTTAGGAGTCAGCGCGGAAGACAGGGTTTTGTACGATGATGTACCTACATTTTCTGAATTGGGCTACGACGTTGTAAATGGGTTGCACAGAGGGTTCTTTATGCCTCCGCAGACTCCCGCCGATATTATCGAAGTACTGGAAAATGCTATTTATGAAGTCTGTCGGGATACGGACTTTGTAAATAATATGGAGAACAATCTCGGATACGCGGTAGAATTTGTAGGAGCCGGAGATCTGGATACTCTGGTCAGCTCACGCAGGCCTATACAGGAAGAACTTTGGGACATGATTCAGGAATAGTCTGTCACAGCTGAACGATAAGGGGATGTGAATTCTCCCCTTATCGTTTCAATTGATATAAAGGAAGGATGAAAGAAGATGGATGCGATACAATCTCTGGTGATAGGTTTCCAATACATGATAGAAAACCCTTTAACAATACTGCTTTTAATTATAGCGGTGTTTGGCGGCATGGTGTTTGGAGCAATTCCGGGGCTGACGGCGGCTCTCGGCGTTACTTTAATGCTGCCTTTTACCTTTTCGATGCCTTCGCAGCAGGGGTTGGCTATTCTTATTGCGATTTATGTAGGAGGGATTTCCGGAGGCCTCGTGTCCGCAGTGCTTCTGAATATACCGGGATCTCCGGCCTCAATTGTTACTACTTTCGACGGCGCGCCCATGGCCAGGAACGGAAGACCGGGAGATTCTTTGAGCCTCGGCGTCTTTGCGTCTTTAATAGGCGGTCTGATCAGCGCGGTTGCTCTTATTATTATTTCCCCTCAATTAGCGAAAGTTGCTCTGGCTTTCGGCCCCTGGGAGTACTTTGCCATGGGGCTGATGGGGTTGTCGGTAGTTGTCAGCATTTGCAGCAAGGACCTTACAAAGGGTTTTATGTCGGCTATTATCGGTATTCTGCTGGCCTCTGTCGGCATTGATCCTGTCTCCGCTGCTCATCGCTTTACCTTTGGGTTCTGGCAATTGGGAGCCGGACTGGATATTCTGGCGACTCTAATGGGATTGTTCGCCATCACCGAGATACTGACGCAGCTTAGAACAATAGACGCGCAATACGAGACTACGCAAGTAGACAGGTTGCGTTTTTTCCCACAAGCAAAGCTTATTAAAGAAAGTAAAACGAAAACCTATTTTATCGGTGGGATAATCGGAACGTTTGTGGGGATTTTGCCCGGGGTCGGACAGAGTACCGCATCCTTGCTTTCCTATAATACTGCCAGACAGGTTTCTCACAATCCCGAGAAGTTTGGAACAGGCTGTGAGGAGGGTGTTGTGGCTTCAGAGGCGGCTAATAACGCCTGTTGTGGCGGAGCATTGATTCCGATGATGACTATGGGAATTCCCGGAGATGTGGTAACGGCTATTCTTCTGGGAGGTTTGATCGTTCACGGGCTGCAGCCGGGTCCCCTGCTGTTTTCCAACAATCAGGACATTGTTGGAGTTATATTTATAGCCTACGTTCTGGCCAACATCGTCATGTACATTTTGCTGATGGGGCTGATGAAAGTGTTTATCAAGCTGCTGGCGGTACCCTTGAACTTCCTTTTTCCCTTGCTGCTGCTTATGTGTGTCATCGGAACCATAACGGTGCACAACCGCTTGTTTGACAGCTGGGTACTTCTGTTTGTCGGAGTTTTAGGATATGTTCTTGTTAACTGCGGTTTTTCATTGCCTCCCATCGTTTTGGGTTATGTGCTGGCTTCGATCATTGAAACCAATTATCGAATCGCCCTTATTACAAACCAGGGAAGCGTGATGTCCCTCTTTAATTCTAAAATTGCGGTAGGCTTATTGATCGTCTCTGTACTGATGATTACCTGGCCCGCAGTTATGAGGGCAATAAAAAAAGTACTGAAAAGACAAGTGGCGGAGAACTAGGAAAAAAGTACGAAAGGAAATATAAATGAAAGGCGTAGTTAAATTTAAGGATGGAAAAGACGGGTGGGAGTTGCGGGAGATTGAGCGTACGGACCCCAATCCCGATGAAGTTGAAATTGAGGTGCAGGCGGCCGGAATCTGCGGCAGCGAGCTGCATTTATACCATGACAATCACGTTTATGAGCCGCCGGTTGTAGTGGGACACGAGTTCTGCGGAATTATCACCAGGGCGGGTGATGAGGTGAAGGGCTTTAAGGTTGGAGACCGGGTTGTCAGTGAAAACAATAAACGGACCTGCGGCGTATGTGAATTTTGCCGTACCGGAAGAGCGATTCTCTGCCGGGAACGGAAATCTGTCGGCTACAAGGTTAACGGCGGATGGACGAAGTATTTTTGCACACCTGAGAAATGGCTGTTTCATATACCTGAAAATGTAACTTATGAAGAGGCTGCCATGACAGAACCGGTAAGCGTGGCTACCCAGGCGCTGTTTGTAAAGAAAACCATTACCTTTGGGGACGTCGTCCTGGTACAGGGCTGCGGTATTATCGGTATTCTGAACGCAATGGTGGCAAAGGTATTAGGAGCCGACAAAGTAATCCTTACCGGTACCAATGCCGACGAAGAGGTTCGCCTGGACATTGCCCGCAAGGTTGGGATCGAGCACATAATCAATGTTGAAAAAACCGACTTAAAGCAATTTGTGGCGGAATTAACCAGAGGAAAAGGTGTAGATGTAATCGTGGAGTGCTCCGGTTCGGACAGGGCCATTTATGAAATGACAGATCTGATCAAGAAGACGGGAAATATCGTTGTGATCGGTGAAACTGCCAAACAAGACATTTCGATTCGCTGGACAGATCTGGTTTTCAAGGCAGCGACCTTGTACTATTCCTTTGGAGCCGGGTATGAGGCCTGGTCTATGGCCTTGTACCTGATGGAAAAGAAGTTGATCAACCTTAACCCTCTGGTGACTCACAGGTTACCGCTGGGGGAATTCAGGAAAGGATTTGAACTCTTAGAGACAAAAGAGGCTTTGAAAGTGATATTAAAGCCGTAAAGGTAAGTTTTATGAAACGCGGATTCTGGGGAATGAATTATATCAATATGGCGGCGGCAATCATGTTTGCGGGAATCGGCCTCTATTTGGGAAGGCCGGTTATCGTTGTGATCAGCTTAGCTATTTTAGGTCTTGGGTTGTGGACCAAAAGGGGGTTTGCCAGACTCGCAGCCCGGGACCGCGTTCTGTGGCGTCGCTTTATAAAAGAACATCCGAATCTCAAAAAAGAAAAATATATCACATGGCATTATGGGAAGAACGAAAAGGATTGCAACAAGTGGGCGGAAAAGGTAATGAAAGGTGAAATCACAGGAGTATCCTACTTTGCCCCTGCTTTTCCTTATGAAAGCAACCCGGAGCCGAAATCCGGGGAATACAGCATGCTTCTCGACTGGAGCAACAATCCTGTATGTATTTTACAGACAATCAGCGTTGAAAGGATTCCTTATCAAGATGTCACTCTTGAACATGTCGGAATTGAAGGCTTCGGTGATATTGAAAGCTGGCGCTCCACTCAACTTCCGGAGTATATGTCCATTTGTAAGGAATTGCAGATGGACTTTGACGAAGGGATGCCGATTCTTTTTGAGCATTTCAAAGTTGTTTATGAGGCGGAACAGGAGTAGGCCAGTTAGCATCCCATAGACTTTCTGCTTTTGACAAAGCGATAATTTAACTGTTAAGATTAGATCGGGATTGATATAATGTCAATGTATGCAGGGGCTGTTTTATCAGGCCTTGTTTGATATTATGAAGATGTTGGAAGATACATAGCACAGAATGCGAGGTTACGATGGCGGCCGCTTATAAAAAATATCTGAAATTGAATATTGACAGCTCCTGTCTCGGAGTTGAACGCTGGGAGAGCAAAAGTATGTATTTCTGTACACCCAGGAGAGCAAAAGTGATCGGCTGGTCCGGTGTGGACGGCATACATTATTGCTTCGTGCGGGGGTTCGGTGAGATGGTGTTTGCCGTGAGCCCCATGAACGTCCCGGAAGACTATGTGCATCCCATAGCCGGGAGCTTTACGGATTTTCTGCGGCTCCTGCTGACCTGCGGCGATGCCGCTGCGCTGGAGCAGGCGCATCGTTGGGATCAGGTGGAATTTAATGCCTTCCTCCGGGACAACCCTCCCACAGAGGAACAACGGGCTGCGTTGGAGATCATTCAGACGGAGATGAAGATTGCGCCTATGGAGCAGCCTTTTTCATATATCAGAAAGCTGCAATCCGGATTTGACTACAGTGGGATTAAATACAAAAGAGAATACTACGAGCAGGTTTCCTGTGAACCGGAGATACGGGAATGGAAGGTTTACTTTGACGGAAATTTCCGGGGTCACAGCAAGGGCGAAAGAGCTGGAAGGGAAATTTCTCTCGATAAGCAATTTGTATGGGGTGATGAGATCTGGCATATTCTCGCCATTTATACATGCAGCAAGGGCTGGGTGGTGGATTTTTTTGTGCAAATTCCTCCTGAGCGCATTCGAGCCTTCGTGGAAAAATGGGAGCTCTCGGCTGAGAATGACGGCACAAATCTTACAAAAGAACAGCGGATGGAGGCCGAGGCGGAACATCCGCTGGGCATTAACATAGACGCAAGGCTTGTACTCAACGGCATCACTCTCCCAGGATCCCACAGCAGCTTTTTATCCTGGAATCCATGCTTTCCGGAGGGCAACGATCCTGAAACTGAGAGCGTGATTCGCCATTACGGCCTTGATGCTGACTGGGGGTGGGCTATCCAACGTACATCTTTCCCCTGGACGAAAAAGCGCAAGCCGCAGATCAAAGAACTCAGCGTAATATTGGAGCAGCGGCCCATCACTGTGGCAGGTCCCCATTTCCGAGTATCGAAGCCCGGTGACAGCATTGAATTTACACACCCGGCTACGGGTATGATTCATACGCTGACAGTTCAGCAATACGAGGGGGCGGAGCTGTCTTCAGATCATTTGGACGGTTTGAAACAGGGATTTCCAACCCATCGCGTCATAATGAGCTATACGCTGTCTCCGGATCTCCCCGATGAGAGGTTTACTGTCACCGACTGTGCCGATTCCGACAGCTTCGACAGCTCTGACTTCTCCAGTGTTGGCGTCATTGGCATCGGTATCATAGGCGGCGCGGATGGACCTACAACCATCATGTACGGCGGAGCCGGTCAGGATAAGGCACATACAGCCTGCTCTGCGTTTCACTTCAAACCGGCGGAGGAGGCAGAGTGGCGAATGATGTTTCACGAGAAAACACGAGAGGATATTAATACGGGATTGATATGACCAGAGAGTCGTTAGACTAAGTCAAAAATATTGAGAAATGGGAAATAAGAATGCGGGATTTCCTATGTTCAACCAATAGTAGAGATTTGAAACCATCCTTTAATCTACTATTTAACTTGCCATTCAATCTGCCAACTCCACTTTATGTTTAGAAGCCGGAATTACAATGGATATCCGGGTGCCGATTTCCTGCCTGCTCAGAACCTCCAGATGTCCTCCGTGACGCTCAGCGATCCACTTCGCGATGGAAAGCCCCAGCCCGCTGCCGCCGGTAGCCCTGGCTCTGGATTGATCCGTTCGGTAGAAGCGTTCAAAAATTTGGGGGACGGCTTCCGGGGGGATGCCAATTCCTTCATCCTGAACCGTCAGCAAGGCTTCTTCTCCTTTGCCGGATACGGTCAGAGTGATCCTTCCCCCTGGGTTAGAGTATTTGACAGCATTGTCCATGAGAATGCGCAAAGACTGCTTTATCAGACCTTTATCCGCATAGACAGAGATACTTTCTATATGTGAGTCATATTCATGACCCCCGTCGATCATTCGGGACTCCCGAAGCACCTCCTCGGCCAGCTGGGCCAGATCAAAGCGCTCCGGCTGGAGATTCATGGTATTGTTATCTCCCCGGGCCAGGAAGAGCAGCTGCTCCACCAAATCCTTCATATTGGCGGCTTCGTCCTTAATGGCGGCGATTCCTTCCTCTAAAGTCTTTTCATCCTTCTTCCCCCAGCGGTCCAGGAGGTTGGCATAGCCTTCGATGACGGCAATAGGCGTCCGGAGTTCGTGAGAAGCGTCAGAGACGAAACGGATTTGAGAGTGGTAGGTTTCGTTGATTCGATCCAACAGGCTGTTGATGGCTTCCGCCAGGTTTTTCAGCTCGGATTCCGTTTTGTCCACGGGGATGCGGATGTCCAGCTTGGCCGCATTGATGGAATCCAGCGTATCCCTTAAGTCGTCCACCCTCTCCGGGTTAAAACCCGCGGCTTCCGCATGGAGGGTTTGCGCGGCCTCCGCCAGGACGCCAATGGGCCTGAGGGTAGACCGAATCATGCGGGCGGCGGGAAGAATGCCGGCCAGCAATAAAACCAATTCAACAATTAACGCGACGGCCATAATCCGCTTGAGTCGAAGGATTTCGTCGCCTAACTCTATGGTCACAGAATAAGTCAGGTGGTTCAAAGGAAATTCATAGCGGTAGCGCAGGCCATTCAACCGCTTAAAAAAGCTTTCTCCCGTCTCCTTTGGCAGCTCAAAGCTTCGCGCGCCTTCAAGCTCCATGTCAAAGAAACTGTTTCCTCTCTTTATGGGAAGGCGAAAGCCGGAGGGCTCGGCGCTTTGCGGAGCAACATGGAAGCCTGCCATCTCCAGCCAAACAAAATCCTCAGGGGCTAAAGGACTGGATTCCTTAATGGCCGCCACTACGGAAGTCAGACTTTTCTCCGTACTGACAACAATCTGAATACTCATTGCAAAAAAGAGAAAAAGATTCAACACCAAAAAAATGCTCAACAGGCGTAAAAAGAACCGTGTGTTCAGCTTATTGACGATAGACGCGTTAACCTTTTTTGTTTTTGGATCGGGACCTGTTTTGGTCTTGTTGCTATTCATCCTTGATCACATATCCCACTCCGCGCACGGTGTGAATCAGCTTGATATCGAAGGATTCGTCGATCTTGCTCCGGAGAAATCTGATATAGACGTCTACCGCGTTGGTTCCTCCGTCAAAATCATAATCCCACACATTATCCATTAAAGTGTCTCGGGACAAAACGATGTCCTTGTTTTTAAGCATATAGTGAAGGAGGTCAAACTCCCGCTTTGTCAGATCCACGTGAACATTTCCTACCGTGACCGAACGGCGGGCGGGATCAAGCTGTACGCCTGCGGCGGATAGTGTGACGGTATTTGTTGAAGAGGCTTTTTTTCGCAGGGCGGTGCGGATTCTGGCCAACAGCTCCTCTATGGCAAAGGGCTTTGTGAGGTAGTCGTCGGCGCCGCGGTCCAGGCCGGCCACTTTGTCCTCGATACTGTCCCGGGCTGTCAGCATAATAACAGGAACGGAGGACTTACGACGAATCCGCCGCAGTACCTCCATTCCGCTGAGCTCCGGGAGCAGAATATCAAGGAGCACGAGATCGAATTCGCCGGTTTCCGCAAGGGTGAGGCCGCTCCTGCCGTCAAAGGCTTTGGTTACCAGATACCCTTCGTAGCTGAGCTCCAGTTCAACGAACCGGGCAAGCTTTTCTTCATCTTCGATCAGAAGTATTTTCGTACTCATTCACATTCCTCTTGTCGTTACTGCTTCGGGGTTTGCTGCCCTTCCGAAACAGATTTTTTCAGGCTTTCCGCGACATCGGCAGCGCTGTCCATGGCGTTGTTTACCGAATCTCTTCCAAGATCGGGACCCTGGAACCGATAGCGATAACCCAGGAAGAGTCCGATGATTAAGAGCGGAATCGTGACCCAGAAGAGACATGCTGCCAACAGCACCAGTACGGTGATGGAAAATGAGGTCTTTACTTCACCATCCTTTAAAACCTCAAGGCTGTTGATGTTCCCCTTGTGAACGATCTTGGCGCAAAATCTGCCGAACTTGCGCAGCAGGTCTCCAAAACTTTCACTGTAATTGTGTTCGCTGGTTCTCTGGCTCTTGCCCTTGGAATCCGCCTTGCTCCCGGTACTGCTGTAATATCCCCCGCCTTCCGGTGGGACAACCTTGCCTTGCTTTTCCAGATTTATCAAGGCCTCAAGAATGTCCCCGTTGGCCGCCTCCAAAGCGGCCTTCGCTTCATCATAGCTCACATCTGCTTTTTCACGAAGCTTATCAACTTGTTCCAGTGTAATCATATTTCTAACCCCCTTGATTGTGATTGTGTTAGTACCCTCAGTTGACAAAGTACTAAACGCCTGAGCGGACGAAATTTAACCGCTACCTGCGTTCTCGTCGTTGCGTTACCTCCAGTAGCGCTGCCTCCTGCGGCCTTGTTATCGATCAAATTTCATCTGCTCAGGTCTTCGAGTTTTCAGAGGATAAATTTGTTCAATAACGCGGCGGACGCTTGAGGCATAGTGGTTCCTATGGCGATTAGCGGCCAACAAAGTTAGTGGGCAAATTTACCTCTGAAAACCGTTTAATACTTTGTCAACTGAGGGTATCATACCAATCAAGTCTGAAAGTACAATTTGCGCTTTATTAAAATCAGATTAAAAAATGGCGTGTTAAATCGAACAAGTCAATTTAACCTTCCAGGCGTACCGCCTGCAGTTTCCAACTTTGGCATATAAATGCCGATTCAAAACCCATCCATATTTAAGTTCTATGTACACTATAATGCCCAATCATCATCCTGCCAACTTATTTTTGATTTTTAACACAGCCGGATGTAAAAAGCAACCTATTTGCCCGACCTTCTATGTCCGACCTTCAACGTTTGTTTATTCCGGAGCGTCACCTGTCAGTTACTACTCACGGCATGCTTTTATTCAGATCTAAACAAGAATGGCGCTATTGCGCATAATCTTCTCGATATCCTGCCGCTTAATTCGAGAAGAATCCTCAACCGAAACGAAAAGTTGTTTATTTTCTACCTCGGATCTAAACAAGAATGGCACTATTGCGCATAATCT
>WPCH01065449.1_pt1 | contig 18759 bp, 21 predicted proteins | sample 5399881 | NCBI WGS metagenome assembly WPCH01 (sample SAMN12869468, study PRJNA574797) | sludge metagenome | isolation source: wastewater treatment of pH5 | place: China:Beijing | collected 2019-05-20
GATTTTGATATAGAAGAGATATTGATTATTGATCTTTAAAAAAGCAACTCTGTTTGAAAAAAAACAAAACTCCGTTGGAAATAGAGTAAAACTCCGTCGAACGCGAGCGATTTTAGAGTAAAACTCCGTAATGACAAGACACAAAAAATATACCAAGTTGCTTTATACCTTTTTAATGGCTTAGTTATTACGTTTTAGCCGTTTTGAAGCAAAGCAACTTTTTTATTATAATTGGGTAAAATTGATGATTTTCATTAGTTTCACTCTTTTTTTATACTTAAAATCAGAAAAGATAGTGGTTTTTTGTGGACCGGATTTGGGGTCGTGAATTTGCATGGACCCTATCGGATTTGAACTATAAATAAAATTAAGTGTGTGTGGTTGGTTAACTTATCAAGAGTGGACTGTGATGAAATTTAAACAGGAAAAAACTACAGTTCGTGTAGTGGATTCTCAAATATAACATATACCCTAGATGGAGACAAGGTTTTAGTAGAAAAGCGTAGTGATGGAACAACTTTATACTTTACTTACGATTATGATGGATCATTATTAAGCATGAACTATAACGGAGATGAATACTTTTATATTACAAACTTACAAGGTGATATTATAGAACTTGTTGACATTAATGGTACTTCTGTGGCAAAATACACCTATGATGCTTGGGGGAATATCACCACGGAATTAAGTACGATTGCTGAAATAAACCCTTATAGATATAGAGGATATAGATGGGATGAAGAAACAGGGTATTATTATCTCAATTCTAGATACTATAACCCTCAAATAGGACGATTTATAAATGTTGATGCCCTAAACTTTTTAGATACATCGGGACATCTAGGTAGTAATGGATATACCTACACTTTTAACAATCCAATACGTTATGATGATTCAGCGGGAACATTTATTAATACGGCGATTGGTGCAGTTGTTGGTGGTATATGGGGCGGCGTTTCCGCCGCAGCAAAAGGTGAAAATGTATGGGCAGGTATTGGTTACGGTGCAGCAACTGGTGCATTAGCTGGATTAGTTGTTGACTTTGCACTCGCTACAGGTGGTGTTGGGGGGTTAGCAATAGCAGCAGTTGGTGGATTTTTTGTTGGAGTCGGCACTGATGTAGGGCAACAAATGCTATTTGAGGGAAAAAACTGGGAACAGGTAAATAAGAAAAGAGCACTTACCACTGGAGGTATTACAGCCTTGGTTACCACCACTACATTTGGCCTTGGAAGTCTCTATAATTCTACTCAGCCTACAAAATTAACAGGCGGGTTCTTTAAAAAGATGGTTAGCAGTATAAAAGACGCTAAAGTAGATGCATATATTTTCGGCTATACAACGGGACAGCCCTTAGGTGGTTTTCCAATATTACCAGCATTAATCGATGGAAAGGATTAAACAAAAATGAAAAAAACAATTCTTGGTAGCATGTTTTCATATATAGGATCAAGTATATTAGCTTTATTCTTTTTGTTTTCAACAATTGGTTTAGTTTGTCCAATGTACATTTATTCTGATCCACTGGGATTTAATGCTACAACTTATATTTTAATTATTTTTATATTTGGTACATTATATTTTTGGTATATTTATTTAAAGAGATTTCTTCAATGGATACGTATAGATGGTGAATATATTATGTCAAAAAATATTTTTGGTATAATAAAAAAGGTTCATGTAAAGGATATAGAAGAAGCAAAGTTAGTCAGTATAAATTTTTCATCGCCTGGATCCGCACTCCAGTGGATTGTATTATTTTCAGATGCCGATGAAAAAATGACAAAAGGTCTTACTGAGAAAAACTCTCCCATTTATGTAAAGTACACAAAGAAACATTTAAAGATTATTGAGGAATTTTTAGGAAAACCAGTTGATAGAGAATAAATAATATTAAGAGGTAAACTGTAGAAGAATCTACAATAGTTTACCTCTTTTTTTAAGAAAATCTAAGGGACTAGTATTATATTAGACTGCATTGAGATGACTTACTATTACAAAATTCTACTATATTTGCATGCTTTATAAATAATTATAGTAGTCTAGTTCATGGACATTTCAAAATGCGTTTAGCTTAATGAGATTCCTTTATGACAATAAAATTTCATAGTAAATGATTGTTGTATATCTTATTTTATGATAATATTTAATATGATTTCTCTTGAGAAAAAAGCAACACACAATATTTTAAGGTGAAACTCCGTAATGTATACATCAAAATCGGGTAAAACTCCGTAATAAAGACACATGATTTTAATACGGAGTTTATTTGTAAAACTGCCTAAAATAAGCATTTTAATGTTTAAATAGGCTATATTTTATTTAAATAAGTATCCTTTTCTATAAAATAGAGAATAAAAAGACGAACTTAAATTCTAAAAGTTGATTTTAGAACTAGAGCTTGTCTTTTTTTCTTTTGATACCATATATAAACTCAACCGGATTTGTACTATCTAAAAAAGCGGATTCAAATTGATCTAAAAAAAATGTAATACCATGTGCACCTTTATAGTCTATTTTCCGATTTCAATAAGGAATCAATCCAGAAAAATAAAATACTGATAACTTAAGTCTCATAAGTAATTTTCCAATGATAATTGATGCATCTGATAAATCATTGCTTTTGTTAGGTTTAATTCTTTCATTATGATTTCAATAAAATATTTAAATTTCTTTTTATCTTGTATTGCAAAAACTAAAGATACTACAATTGATAAGTTTTGCATAGCTACATCCTTTTCATCGTTTTGAAATAAGCAGTATGCTTTAATATAGTAGAGATAGTGAATGTTTTTTGTTACATTATATTTCTTACTGTAGGATATGCCTTTATCACATAGGATAAGTGCACTTTCAAATTCTTTTGACTTAGTCATTATGTTTGCAACATTAGCATACATCGTAGCAATGACAGCATGATGATGGTTAATCGCATATAATCTTTTTGTATCAAGTAAAATTGCTTGTAGGTCTTCTAAAGATTTTGATTTCTTAATCCCTATTTCAAGCCAAGCTAGTTTTTCCAAGATAATGATATGGTTAAAAGTATAAAACCCATTTTGCACAGGCAATAAATCTGTCAAAAGCGAGTAATATTCTGATTTGGATATTTTCTTTACTTCAAACTGATAAGTGTATAATATAAACTCAAATAATATCTTATTTTTGTCTAATGCAATCTCTTTCACATGAATATGTGGGAGAGATTTTTTTATTTGATCATAATTTTTGTCTTGTAAGTCATAAAACAACTTGTAGATTTTTTTATATTCATATGAGTTCTTAGCAGTTAGGTTGTAAAGAAATTCATCTAAACCTATGCCTAATTTATCGCAAAATAGCTTAATTCTAGCAATTGGAATATATCTTTTACCTGTTTTATATCTTCTATATGAGCTTTCATCACATATATCAAGACATAGTTCAGCAACGGTTAATCCTTTACTCAATCGCAAAATATCTATCGCCTCCGCAATATTTTGAATCATTTCTATAGTTAACGCCCCCCTTTTACATGAAAAACGTGACAGATGTGCACGCCGCTTTTTGATACTTTCATTATAACATGAAAAAAAAGGAGGTCTACTATGAAAAAAATATCGAGTTATTTCTTAGTTTTTATATTACTATTTTCAACTGTAATTGCATTTGGAACTACCCAAGTGTCAGCAACCAGCTTGGAACCTGCAAACCATGATTTACCTGAAGTTGTAGAAGATTGAGTATGAGTATAAAAAAGGAGGTACATATGGATAAAGAACACATAAACTATTTATTGCTGTATAAAGAACCAATATCAGAATGTATTTTGGAATATGCAACTGATAATTTCACAAAAAACAATGCTCATAAGCTTATAGAGTTAAACGAAGACAAGCATAAAATTGAGTTACTGACAGTGATAAAGGAGCTTATTGAGTGGTATAAAAACAATATAGATGTGATAAAAAATGATAGATTCGTTTCAAAAAAAGAAGATCATATAAGGAGTTATGATATGCTTCAATGCATTAAAACTCAATTAAGTTCACATGTATAAGAAAAGAGGGATTGTATGCATAAAAAGTATATCTGTATCAAGCAACATGATCAAAAAGATTGTGGGGTAGCATGTTTAGCTACAATTAGCAAAACATATGGACAAAAATTACAATTATCTAAAATTAGAGACATTGCAGGAACAGACTCATATGGTAATAATGTCTATGGGCTTGTCAAAGCAGCAGAAACACTGGGTTTTTCAGCAAAAGCCATTAAAGGTACTAGAGAAAATTTATTAACTGAATTTCCATTACCAGCGATTGCGAATGTTTTAACAGAAGATGGCTTGCAACATTATGTTGTGATTCATAAGATTGATAAAAAGAAAGTGATTATTGCAGATCCAGCTAAAGGATTGAGAAAATTATCATTTGATGAGTTTGCAGGTATGTGGACTGGTTATCTTATTGTATTAAAACCATCAGGAGTCTTTGAGAAAAAGAATGAGATGAAGGGCGTTTTAACAAGGTTCTTTAAGATGCTTATTCCACAAAAACATTTAATGATTAATGTCTTTTTGATGAGTATTGTCTTAACCATTTTTGGCATCATCAGTTCATTTTATTTTAAATTTTTAATGGATGAAATTATTCCATACGGATTAGAGAAAACACTACATGTCGTATCGATTGCTTTTGTAGGATTATATTTGCTTAGAATCATTTTGAATGCATTTAGAAGTCATCTTTTGATGTATTTATCGATTAGATTAGATATACCACTGATGCTTGGGTATTATGGACATGTTACAAAATTACCACTTAAATTCTTTTCTACTAGGCAAATTGGAGAAATTACATCAAGATTTCAAGATGCTGGTGTGATTAAAGATACTGTGAGTGGTGCTGCATTAACTATTATGCTAGATAGTCTTATGGTAATCTTTGGGGGAATCATTTTATATACAATCAATCCAACCATGTTTATGATTACGGTCATCATTGCAGTTTTATATGGTCTTTTAGTGTACGGTTTTATTAAACCTTTTAAAAAGATCCAAAGAGAATCCATGGAACAAGGTGCAAAGGTAAGTTCATATTTAATTGAAAGTATTCATGGTGTTGAAACAATTAAAGCGTTTAATGCAGAGCGCGATGCAGAGTTAGAAACTGAACATCGTTATATTAAAAGTACTTTGATAGGTAAAAGAGGAGCAATCTTAGGTAATGTTCAAGGGTCATTCATTGGTGTTGTTGAAGCACTTGGTGGTCTCTTTATTCTATGGTATGGAGCATTAATGGTTATTAGAGGTGAAATTACTTTGGGACAACTTTTAACATTTAATGCATTACTTGCTTATTTCTTAAGTCCACTTAAAAACCTTATTGGACTGCAACAACAAATACAAACCGCAGTCGTCGCAGCTGAACGTTTATCAGAAATCATTGATCTTGACTTAGAATACGAAGATGATGAACATAAGAAATATCAACCGGAAAAAATCAAAGGTGATATTAGTATACAAAATATAGATTTTAGATATGGGATAAGACGTCTAGTTTTAAATGGATTATCACTTGATATCAAACAGGGTGAAACTGTCGCAATCGTTGGAGAATCTGGTAGTGGTAAAACAACTTTAGCGAAACTTTTACTTAATTTATATTCACTAGAAAAAGGTGAGATACTTGTTGATTCAATGCCAATTGACACAATAGATAGAGCATCTTTAAGAAAGCATATCGGATATGTCTCACAAGATGTTTTCTTATTTAGTGGAAGTGTTGAAGAAAACTTATTTTTAGGTAGCGAATCAGTTGACTATGAAGAAATGAGACGTGTATCAAAATTATTAAAGATTGATGATTTCATTGAAGCGTTACCTAAGAAATATAAATCACCTTTAATTGAAGGTGGCGCAAATCTATCAGGGGGACAGAAACAAAGACTCGCGATTGCAAGGGCTCTTCTTAAAAAACCAAGTGTTTTAATCTTAGATGAAGCAACTTCTAATTTAGATGCGCACACAGAAGAAGCAATTACGAATGTCTTATCAAATGATTATAAAGATTTGACATCAATCGTCATTGCACATAGATTATCTACAATTCGCAGAGCAGATAAGATTGCAGTGATGGAAAGTGGACAAATTGTTGAATTTGGTTCACACAATGAACTCATTGATAAAAAAGAAAAATATTTTGCATTATGGATGAGTCAAACAGGAGGTGATTTCAAATGAGAGGTAAGATCATAGATTTTAAGGATTTATCTGAATCAAGAGAAGTCATTGAACATAAAGTACCAAGATTCATGTTGTGGTTTTTCTATTTTATGTTAGCACTTATCACACTGTTACTCGTGTGGAGTTATTTTGGAGAAAAAGAAATTGTTGTGCAAGCAAGTGGACGTGTTCAGTCTGAAAATATACAAATCGTTACACCACTTATTAATAGTAAAGTCAAAACAATTTTCTTTAAAGAAGGAGACCTGGTTCAAGAGGGCGACCTCATATTAGAACTTGATGGATCAGAGATTGAGACTGATATACTCAATTACACAAATGCATTATCTAATTATCAAGATGGTCTTCTTCTAGAAGAACTATATTTAGAATCTGTTGAAACGAATGAAAACTTATTTATTTTAGAAGAAGTTGAACAAATCACAAAATACTATGAAATGGATGCGTATTTAGATGCATATGAAAACTCGGAAGATCAAGAACGCACTAAAAATGAAAAGATCGCATCACTGACAAGTAGTATGGATCAAATGAACGCTACTATTACACAATATGAAAACGAGATATCAAAATTAGAAAATCAATTATCAAATTACAAAGTGTATGCAAACTATGATGGTGTCATTCACTATACAAATCCTGTATCAGTAGGTTCAACAATTCAAGCAGGTTATGAACTTTTAAGAGTATACGAAGAAACTGAAGATACATTAGAAGTACAGTTTTATGTATTAAATAGTGATATCGCAAAAATAGAAGTTGGACAAAATGTGAGAGTGGAAATTCCTGCACTGTATCCAAGAACTTATGGATATGCAAGCGCTGAAGTGGTTTCAATAGAATCAGATAGTCGTGTTGATCAGCAAAGTGGACAATCATTTTATATCGTTACAGCAAGACTCAATGAAACATCACTTAACGATGAAGATATTCTTATTGGTATGCAAGTGCAAGGTAGAATGATCGTAGATAAGCAAAAATATTTATTCTGGGCGATTGAAAAACTTGAATTATGGATTTTTGAGTAGGTGCGATAATGGCATTTGTAGAAGTAGGTCAAACACTAGAACTCAAATATTTATTAAAGCATAGTTGTGTGATATATAATCATGAACTTGATGAAAAAATAGAATCAATGATTTCATTTGCTAGTTCAAAAGATAAAGTTAAGGTAGGTAAAGTCTTAACCATTACAAAAGGACTTAATTTTGAGGCAGGTAAACAAAAACTTGTGATGGATATCTATGTTGAGATGGACCAACCCACTAAAGGCAATCATCAATATCTATATATAGATAACTACAGCATTTATCCATGTGTGTATTCAAAATATAAAGGACATCCACAAAATGCCTTAATGGCAACAAGAGAAGTCAATGATTACATCAAAAAAAATGAACTAAATCCAATAGGACCAGTTCATCAAGTCATTTTTATTGATAAGAAAAGCAAGAATAAGCATAAGAAAAATGAAGTAACGCTTGAAGTTTACGTTCAAGTGAGTTAATACTATGGGTAACTCATCACAAGTTTATGGCGGAGTGGGATCATCAATCAGAAGTATCATATAAGTTAGCTGATCACTAACAACCTTGACAATATGTGATATCTATATGAGAAAATGATTGAAGATAGAAGAAAATACGTGATAGAATAAGAGGTGAAATGGCAATGACATACGCAATGACATTAGACAACTCATGGGAACTCATGAGTGAAGAAGAGATGTATGAGGTTAATGGTGGAGGTGCTATTACAATAACACTTGCAAAGAACTTTGTAATGGGTGCAGCTGCTGTAATTTTTGGGGCAGGAGTTCCAGCAGCAGTAGCTTACTTGACACCTACCTTAGTTCCTGCAATTGCAGGATGGATAGCTGCAGCGGTACCATTTGGTCCGATTGCAGTAGGAGCTATGACTGCATTTGCAGGAGCTGCCATATATGCTATAATTGGTGCAATTAGTGGAGCATATGCAGCTTGGGTTGCAGGTGAATTAACGGATATAGTTATAGATGTGGCAAGAGGATTTTTAGTACCAAATATGAATTTAAGAGTAGGGTAGGTAAAAAATGAAAAATGAAAAAGTTCCAGTAAGTAAAAAAGGTCTTAAAATTGCAGGAATATTTGGTGTCATAGTTGGCATCAGTATAGTTATAGCAATGAGAATAAATGATAACTTCATGGATTTTGTGTTAGAAAATATTATTGTAATAATTATTATTATTGGAGTTATTGGTGGTAGCATAGGTGCTATTTATACTGTTGTTGAATATAAACAAAGTCAAAAAAGCGATGATCTTACAAATAAATAATAAATGTAGCTTTTGTTGTATTTTTACACAGTATGATTATACATCATGTTTATTTCTCGCTCTTAAAATAGCAATACAAAAGTAACTTTTATATCCTACTTAAGTTAGACAGTACATGAAAAGTGTGGCTTCTTTGTAATTTTAGCCACACTTTTTAATTTGTAAAAAGCAACTCCATCCGAAAAAAAGCAAAACTCCGTAGGAAATAGAGTAAAACTCCGTCGAACACGAATGATTTTAGAGTAAAACTCCGTAATGACAAGACACAAAAAACATACCAAGTTGCTTTACATCTTTTTAATGGCTTTGTTATTACGTGTTAGCTGTTTTAAAGTAAAGCAACTTTTTTATTTTAATTGAGTAAAATTGATTTTTTTTCATTAGTTTTACTCTTTTTTTATACTAATAATTAGAAAAACACTGTTTTTTTGTGGACCGGATTTGGGGTTGTGAATTTGCATGAACCCTATCGGATTTTAACTGAAATTTAAATGCAACGGAATTTCCTATTCAATTAGAAAAATCGTTGCATTTTGTGTTTTATATGCTATACTATATATGAAAAGAAGTGTGGTGATGATATGAAAAGTCCAAAGAAAAAAGATATAATTCTAGAATACATAAAAAATAACTATGATAACAAAACACCTATATTTGTAAATGATATCTATAAAGAATTCACTGAAATTAGTGAAGGTACGATTAGATCCTTATTTAAACGTTTTAGTGATTCAGGTGTTTTAGAAAAAGTGGATAATGGTGTATACGCTTTACCTAATAGAAAGAGCGTTTTAGGCAAAGCTACTGTTTATGTTTCAAATGTTATTGAAAATAAATATATTCGAAATGAAAAAGGGCAGAGAATAGGATACATCAGTGGCATAAACTTTTCGAATCAAATAGGACTTACATCACAAACCGCAAGTGTTAATACAATCTATTCAAATAATGTATCAAATAAGAAAAGAATGACAACACTAAAAAACAGTAGACTGATAATTAATGCACCAAGAGTTGAAGTTACTGATCAAAACTATAAATTACTTCAGATATTAGACTTGTTAAATGACTTTGAAAAATATAGTGAACAGGATTTAAAAACGGCCTCGAACAAAATATTGGCGTTTTTACGAGAAATAAAATTAAAAAATGAAGAAGTAGAATTAATTGTATCTAATTATCCATTAGAGGCACAAGTGAAATTCTATAAGGTAGTGTCAAAAGTTTAATGGAAGTTATGGAAGAATGTGATTAAGATTGATATTTTACTTTTTCAAAAAGTGAGTTTGTATAATCTATAATTTTAAGCCACTGATTAGGCATTAAATCATCTTTAGATAAGATATCAAGTTCAATAGGTCTCTTGTAATTTAGAGAAGAATGGCGTCTTAAGAAATTATAAAATGTAACGAATAAACTCATATAAACATTCGCGTTTCTCAGACTACCATAACCATTAGTGCCATGATAATTAAACTTATATGTTCTATTTAAACGCTCTTCAGCTTGTTTATAGGATCGCCATTTTTTAGAGACGCTATCTTTGTTTTTAACGCCAATAACTTGGTATAAATCAAAATGGATATCATTCATTTTAAAAAAAACTTGTGAAGCGTTGTATATTGGATTGCCATCAGTAACGACATTAAGCTCTTTAGGTAACTGCCTATATTTAGTAAACGTTTCATGGAGCGTTGTGACTGCATTTTTAGTTGTTCTTTGATCAAATATCCGATAAGATGTAATGATTTTATTGTGCGTATCTGAACCAAAAAACACATAATTTGATTGTCCCATAACTTTGATATAAGTTTCATCAAAAGTTATCGTGTTTGATAGTTTATAGGGATAAATAACGTTTAGTGATTCAGTGATAGCTGCGGCAGCTTCAGCGTAGTTAACGACCGTTTGATGTGTTAACTTTAAGTCGTGTATTTCCTTAAGTATTTGAGCGGTTTTTCTAGATGATAAACCATAATTCACATAATAGGTTAAAACTAAACCCAGGGTATATTTAGAGTGATGAATCTTATCTAAATCCACTTTAGATTGTATGGATAAATGATTTTGTTCCTTTAAAGAAGCCAATGTGAAGTTAAACAATCTAAAGTGATATCTAAGCTTGTGTTGAAAGTCGTTGATGAGTAAATGATCAGCATCATCGGCTTCTAGCGATTTCTTGTTTTTAAGATAAAAAGGACATTGATAATGGTGACACATTAAAACATCGTAATCCTTACGGATATGCTGAACTTCAAGTTTTCGATTACAATGTGGACAATGATGTGTGATTTCTTCATGATAGGTTTTCTTTAGAGTAAATGTTTGTTTGCAGACTTTACACATATTTTGGGTCTTTGTATGTGCGTAGATATATTCATTTGGAGCACCACAGTTAAGGCATAGACTTTCATAAGAAAATGGTTTTTGTCTTTTGATGGGTTTAATGATTTCTTCTGAATGAGCGAGGATATCTTCAAAGGATAGTTGCTTATAATAGTTTTCTTTAACAATGGGTGGTTCATCTATTTTAAAAGAAGCATAGCCAGTCATAGACGGCTTATGCTTAGGCGTTGTTTGTTGTTTTAAGGGTTTGATTAAAGGTGCTAATAAATCATTAAGTATTTCTAGATGAGTAGTGATGAGTGATATATGATCATGGATTTCAGGTGTCATCAGCTTTTCTTCTAATTCATCAGATACACTATGATTTAATATAAGGGGTTCTAGATTTGTTGATATAAGATAAATATTTAACTCTAGACTCTTTAAAGATTGAATGAAATGTGGTAAACTTTGCATAGGTAGTTAATCTCCTTTTATGTGATGTTCGCACATTCATTATAACATGGGATTGACTACTCTTTTTATTAATAGAAAGAGTATTGAAAATATAAAAAAAGTAGGTCAAATTTTTAAAGTTTTGACACTACCGGTAGTTTATAGGAGGGTTTAAATGGGAGCAGTTAAGGACACATATGATATTATTAAAGATTTACTTGGTGAAGCAAGAAAACTAAAAAATTATGAATTTGTAGATATGGTTTTAGATATTCAACAAAGATTTTTTGATTTAAATAATGAAAATCAGGAATTAAAAAGAGATAATAAAGAAAAAGAAAGAACAATTCATGATCTATCCGATATCAAAATCCAATTTGAGAATTTGAAATTTGATTATGATAAATTGCAAGAATCATTAACTTTAGCAAATAGAGTAGACGATTTATCTTTTTTGGAAACTGAAATTGTTGTTAACTATACAGAATATGTTTATATGTTTTCTGATAGACCATTAATTAAAAATAGCATTAAAGAAAAAATAAAAGATCTATTTTATCGTATCGCCCCAGATCTTTTTTCTCCAATAGATGAAGCAATGTTTGTCCAATTATTTCAAAGAGAGATTAACGGAACTTATTCAGCAATGGATGATAATATGATTGGTAGAATTAAAGCAAAACTTATAGAATATGATTTAATTGAAATAATCAATGCGGCAAAAGGTACATCAAAATTTAAACTAACACAATTTGGGCAACAAGTATTGAATAGGATTAACCAATTATAATCATATTTTATACTATTCAATAATCACTGTTTATGATGTCTCAAATGAGAAAAAACTATACTTTGATGAGTAACTTACGGCCGATATTAAGCAATATCGAGCAAATCACAAGTTGACTCAGGGGAGGAAAAATGGGGGCAAAATTAGTTAGTCACAATGAAAGTAAAGAAGCCAGACAAAGAGCTACCAAATTAATAGAAGAGGTAAGAAAACACTCTAAGATTAAAGGACACTATAAGTTTAATCATAGATTAATTGGCTCAGGGAAAAGAAGATGTATTGTTAAAGATTCTGATGGCAAATATGATTTGGATTATCAAATCATTTTGACAAAGAATTCAAAGCAAGGTGATTCTAAACCTACTCAAATTAAAGCTGACTTTCTTCAGGCTTTTTCGGACTGTAAAAATCAAAACGAGAAAGTTGAAAATTCCACTACAGTTATTACTGTGAGAACATCTAAAAATCAGGGAACTTTCGATGCGAGCAAAGAAAAGTTCTCTTTTGATTTTGTAATCATTAGCATTGATGAATCAAAGAGAATAAGACGAAATGCTCCTAATGCTTATACCTGGGTTCAACTCCCTAGTAAAAACTCCTATATATATGAAAAATTCAATGGACTATCAGCAGATGATCAAAGACTCCTACTTGAAGAATATATTATCCCAAGAGTAATTGCAGAAAAGAATAAACATGAAACAGATCGAATCTCCTCAGTTCATATCTTCTATGAAGAAGTTAATAATCGTGTGGAGTAAACTTATGACAAAAGACGAATTAATGAAAAAACTATATTTCGATCCAAATAGTGATGATGAATATAGTGATGCGGAATTTTATTTAAGAGTTAAAGGAGTTGCTTTTCATCATAAGATTATGACTCATCTTGGTGTTGATTTTAATGATGACAAATCAATAATTGAATGGTCAAAGGTGTCAGCATTACTACGTTATGATAAAAAGTTGAGAGATAAAATCTACATTTATATAGCTACACTCGAAGAATATATACGAGCCTATATAAGTAACAAATATGAAGATGATCCTATTCAACCTTTTTGGATAGATGGAAGATCACCTCGTTCTAAAGTCAAGTCAAGAATTAAAGATGGGGAATGTGTTTCAGAAGTGCTTCAATCAATAGAATTTGGCGTCTTGTTGAATCAAATTAAAAATATTTCTACAGAAGATTTAAGAGAGATGTTTGACACCACGACAGATATCCATTCAAATCTTGATGCTGTGAGGGAGTTAAGAAATGCAGTAAGTCATCATGCCTTTTTAATGAACTATAAATTTAGGACATGTACTGTTGATGGTATCAGCAACGATTCATTGAACCAAAATATCAGAAATTTAAGACAACTCTTACCAATAGAATATAGATATGGAAAAAATGGTAAGGGTGGAATTACTGCTGAGATTAATAGCAGTAAATTCGAAAAAATAAATAATGGAGCAGAACCGAATAAACAACTGATGAATCTGGATATTCGAGATATCATTAGTTTAATTTAAAATGGGAGGATGTTGGATGGATGGACAAGTTTGATTGGAATAATATTCATGAAAAATGTGACCTAAATGCTATTAGAGATAATATATGGCATCACTCTAGATTTTTTGGTTTACGATTTACTTATATTATTAAAATGATAGAAGATGAGTATTACTATGAGTCGTTGGTGCTTCTTATAATTCTGCTGGAACAGTATATATCATCAATGACACATAGTACAAATGCTCGATTTGAAGATATAATTAATAGTTTCTATAAGGATTCTAGACAGAAAACAGCTAACGATTTGAGAAACTTAAGAAATCATTTAGCACATAGATATTTATTCAAGTATTATATTTTATTTGACAAAATTGAAGAGTATCCACTTAGTGAGTTAAGTAACTATGAGTATATTTTATCACGGCTTTTTTTACCAATTATGGGCTGTTTTGATAATCAATATGAAACATCTATAGATTTCATGATCGGCGAGTATACAATTGAGGAACTAGCTTCTCAGTATGGCTTTGAAGATGAGTTGGATAAAGTGATTAACCTCAACGTATCATATGAAATGTCAAAAGAAGAGGTTTTAAGAATCCAAAAAATGAATGAGCTGGAATTCATGAGAAGAGTCGATAGTTCAGCTCCAGTCAGTATGTGGTTAGGAGTTCTAAAAGAACTGTTCAAATAAAAAACTGATATTAACAAAGTTAAACATAATTACAAAAAAAATAATTTATGAGGTAATATATGAAGTTCATGACATTTAATAATTCATGTAGTTATTGTGCATTAGCGAATATGGTGGAAAGTTTTGGAATTGATGTAGAAGATAGAAAAATATGTATTGAAATAGGACTTCCCTTTTTAATGCTCTATGATGTACGAAATGATAAGTTCTCTATTGGAACACAACATCAAAATGCCCTGTTTTTTAATATGTATTTAGAACCAAAAGGATTATACTTTGTGGAAACTGAAATTCAAAAAAAGCTAATCCCTAATTATTTGATAAGTCACTCAAACGCTATGATTGGTTTATCTTTGTCAAATAAAAAACATGCCCTTGTTTTTCTAAGTCATACAAATGGAACTTACAAGTTTTTGAATCCACATAGAGAAGATGATAAAAAAGCAGATTTTCTATACTTTAACGAGGATGAACTAAATAATTTACTTGATGAGATACATACTATTGGTTATATTATAAAAATCAATGAAACTAATAAAATGAGTAAGTTTTTACATGCGAATACAATTTCTACAGTACATTTTTTAAAGACCAAGTTACTTGAGTTTATACATAATGACCAAACAAAAACTGAAATAATTGAAAAGTCTGAAAAACTTTTAAGAACTCTTGCTCTTGATATGTATGAGATGATGAAAATAGTTCGAGAAGAATCAATTGTTCAAAATATTGAGATTTTCAGGAGTGAAGTGAATAAACTTAGAAACATGAATGGAAGCATAAAACCTATAGAACACCTCAACATAGAAAACATTAACAGTATACTAAAGACTTATGTGGAAATTGTTAAGAAATACATTCAATAACACCAGTTTATGAAGTCTCAAATAGGAAAAACATATAACATTGTGGTTACTAGACATGCATAGACTAGTAAATAATGGAAAACAAAAAAATCATAGGTATTTATCAAAGACCATTAAAGGGAGTATATTTCAATGGATGAATTAACCTCAAAAGAACAATTGGTATTGAATTTATTTTATAATCGTTTTTACGATTTATTTGATGAGATAACTAGTGATGATTTTTTAACAGTAGAACCGAATATACGTTTCTTTAAATTGAGAGAAGCTTTTTCAATATATAAGGAACTTTTAGAATATGCACCTATAAAAGCTTATGTTGATTGGATGAAAAAAGGTGGAAGACCATCTTTAGAGGGCATTATAGCAGATGATTTGTTTAGTTTTATAAGAAATCTCCTCTTACATTTTCCCCTGTTTGACTCATGGGATGATGTTTATATTAATAAATCTCTAGCAACATGGAGCAAAGTTGGACAAATCGATAAATTTCTGACTAAATCTACAAATATCAAAATTGATGGTAAAGGTGAATTAAAGTATAGAATATGGGAGGTAGACAAAAAAGAAATGACGTATTTTTCTGTCACTTTTCCAGAAATTTATGATGAATCCAATATCTATCTTAAAGACATAATAACAGAAAAGGTAGGAATGAAGTTCTGTATGGCTCTTATGCGTGAGGTTTTAGATAAGCAAGTTGAAAACCCAGAAGAAGCCAAAATCAAAATAATGTCACAGGTCTATTTCCCTAAAAAATGAAATTATTGATATTTCAAATGGTACGTCTATAACTGATCAGAGATGATTGGTTTTTTTTATGCTCTGAGCCAACCTAGGAGATTATTATTCATGCGGTAAAATGCACGTGAGCTGGTTATACACCTACTGCACTAGCAGTGCGAGAAATAGTCGTAGTTCCTCAAGAATCAGATGAAGAAGTGAGGACTGATGATGAGAAAGGATAATTATCAAACATGGAAAAATGATGGTGTCTTACAATCAAAACTAAAACTCATCAAAGAACTAGCGAGTAGATCATGTGGTATGGGTGTCATAGCAACTGAACTAGGAATTTCAGAAAACACATTGTATTCTCTTAGGAAGAAATATAATGATGTTGAGAAATTTTACGAAGACGGAAGAAACATGTTAAAGAAATCACTACTAGAGAAGATGTTTGAACGTGCAATGGGATTCACCATTGTGAATGAAGACCAAATCATTGAACAAACACCAACAGGCACAAAAAAGAAAGTGATTAAGCAAACAAGAACTATTCTTGGTGATATGGGTGTTGCACGATATTTATTGATTATCAATTTTGGTAAGGAATATAGTGAAAAGAAGTATGAACTAGAGCTATCGGAGCAAAAAGTTCTAGAACGGCAAAAAGAAAATGATTGGAAACCAATGGAAATAGGAGATATCAATGCAACTAATAAACAAGAAGATAAGTGATTTAAAGGAATACGAGAATAATCCCAGGGACAATACTGCAGCTGTTGATGTGGTAGCAAACTCCATCAAAGAGTTCGGATTCAAAGTTCCTATCATTGTTGATGGAAACAATATAATTATCGCTGGACATACAAGGTTTAAAGCAGCAATCTCATTAGGACTGGAAGAGGTTCCTTGTATTGTTGCCAATGACTTAACACCAGAACAGGTCAAAGCATTTCGTTTGGCCGACAATAAAGTTGGAGAAATTGCATCTTGGGATTTAGATAAACTGAAACTAGAATTAGAAAACATCGATGGACTAGATATGTCTCTTTTTGGATTTGAAGCTGATGTTGAACCTGATGAGGTTTATGAAGATGATTTTGACCCAAATGAACATATACCGGAGACACCTTTCTCACAAATTGGAGATATCTATATTTTAGGTAATCATCGATTAACCTGTGGAGACTCAGCGAAGGAAGAAGATATCAAACGACTTGTTGATGGAAAGCAAATTGATTTGGTACTAACAGATCCTCCTTACAATGTTGATGTTGGGGCTAAAGGAGATGGTAATGAACAATTCGATAATAGAAGAATTAAAAATGATAATATGCCATCAGATGATTTCTTAGCATTCTTAGTAAAAGTTTTTAAGAACATGAGAGAAGTCTTAAAAGAAGGCGGTTCATATTATGTCTGCCATGGTTCAAGTACATTGGTCGAGTTTGATAGAGCACTCCAACTCAACAACTTAAAACCAAGACAGCAACTTATTTGGAATAAGAATTCACTTGTTCTAGGAAGACAAGACTTCCAATGGAGACATGAGTGTATCTATTATGGATGGAAAGAGGGTAAAGCACATTACTTTATTGATGATCGTACAATTACAACCGTTATTGATGCACCAAGTTTAGATTTCAAATCCATGAAAAAGGAAGAGCTCATACAAAGACTTGAGGATGTCTACTCACTTAAGAATAGTGTTTTGAACCATGACAAACCGACAAAGAATGATTTACACCCAACCATGAAACCTATCTCATTACTGGCTGACTTGTTAAAGTACAGCTCAAAAGTTGGTGAGAATGTCATGGATCCATTTGGTGGTAGTGGTTCGACTTTAATTGCATGTGAAGAGTTAAAGCGAAACGCATTTCTCAATGAACTAGATGAAAATTATGTAGATGTAATCGTAAAAAGATATATCAATTTAAAAGGTAGTACTGAAAACTGTTATCTCATAAGAAATGGCATCAAAGAGCCACTGTCGGATATTGATGTATTTAAACATACAAAGGAGATTGATTAGTCTATGATAAAGACAAGCGAGTCCGTATTTAAAGGACATCCAGATAAAATCTGTGATCAAGTAGCAGATTATATTCTAACGAAGTTATTGAACCAAGACAAACACACTCGAGCTGGTATTGAATGCTTGATTAAGGATGACTTACTTGTAATTGCTGGAGAGGTAAGCACTCAAGCAATAATTGATTACACGAAGACTGCAAAAGACTGTCTAGACCTCATCGGACTAAATAGTAATGAGTTTCATATCCTGGAGAAGATTAGTGTCCAATCAAGTGATATTGCTCTTGGTGTAGATAAGGGAGGTGCCGGAGACCAAGGGATTATGTATGGTTATGCAGAAAAAGGAACTGAAGAATTAATGCCTTTACCGATTGTCAATGATATTTAAATTTTGTACATAAATCACTCTTGAAAATTGTACAAAAAGTATTAAATTATCTATTATTTTTAGATGATTTTTTGTATATATAGTGTCAAATATCGTTGGTTCAAATCCGACCGGTAGTAGGGATTATTAAGCAAGATTGTTTTTGTAACACGGGTTTGAACTAGGTATTAAAAAGTTGTGACACGAATCTGAACTCCATCATTACATTTACTTAATATGAATCCGAACTTAACTAAAGAATTGGTGAAATCAAGTAGTATATCTTTGAATGATATTTTAAATTTTTTTGTACTTTTTTTGGTTTGTATCTTTTATTGACATGAAACTATTCTTATGTTAAAATGCACCTAAATCGATTATATTAAATTGGGAGGGGTTTAATTTGAAAAAAGTACTGTATGTTTTTTTTCTATGTGTTATGTTACTACCA
>WPCH01076504.1_pt1 | contig 18756 bp, 21 predicted proteins | sample 5399881 | NCBI WGS metagenome assembly WPCH01 (sample SAMN12869468, study PRJNA574797) | sludge metagenome | isolation source: wastewater treatment of pH5 | place: China:Beijing | collected 2019-05-20
TCTTTTGATAACGTTTACATTTATATAGATTATTTATGTTATTTATTTCACAATATTGTATGCATGTATATTTAATTAGTTTCATTATAAAGCAACATATCGATAGTAAATATGTGATTTTCCGTCCATTTTGTGAACAAATTAAAAATGAAAGCGTTTCCTTTATTATATACTAAAAAAACTTACTACGCTAGGGGCAATTTTTTTCAATCTACTACCCCCTCGAAAATTGATATATTTTTTCTTTTCCCATTAAACCTTATACAATTTTCAGAAATTATATTATAAAATATATGTATGACTTAAGGAGGCTTTGTATGAATCAAAATAAAAAAGCTATATTAGATCTTGTCTTTTATCTCGTAATCCCATTCCTCATTTGGAAATTTGCAAAACCTTATATCGATCCTTATTACGCGATGTTACTTTCCTCTGTTCCGGGGATTATTTATACACTGTATACCTTTAAAAAAGAAAAACAGTTTAACGTGACAGGGTTCTTTATTTTAATTACACTCATTTCTAATACAACGGTAGATTTATTATCTGGGTCAGCTGAACGAATGTTGTGGAATGATGCATATTATCACATCGTACTCGGTATTATCGTCATCTGTACAATTTTCATAAAAAAACCACTCATGTTATATTTCGCTGCGGATATTGCAGCACTGCAAGGGCATGACCGTGATAAAAGTCGTGAACTGTATCGTGATAGTCGTATATATCCAGCACTGCAATATTTAACGTTATTTTTCGGGCTACAATTTATATTAAAAAGCTTTTTAAAAATTTATTTCATCTCTGTTTTTGGTGTAGATGGCTACGGTGAAATGAGAGCGATTATGACCGCTGTCGGCTGGGGTATTTCTATTTGTATCGGAATAGGATTCGTATGGGTGAACAATAAAATACATGCCGTTACTGAGGAAAAAGAGTCTGTACAATAGCAAAAAAAACTAGTTCCTTATTGGAGGCCACAGAAAAACATATGTGTAACGAATAGAGATGACTTTCCGTTCAAGTTTGAACAGAAAGTCATCTCTTTCTTATCATTTTTTATTCTTTTTCTTTCATTATAAAAATAGTCTTATTTGGCAAAATTCCTTTTTTGAAGCTTTTTTCATACCCTATAAATTCTCCATTCTATTTCCATGTTACGATATATTCTTTTTTCATCAGAAAATAGAATTTTTGCAATTCCGTCTTGTAAATTTACCCTATCATCCACTATGTGCTTCGCAAATTTTTTCTATTGGAGGCACTTTTTTATAACCATCAACACATTTTCCTTTTCCACTATTTACAAATTATAACGTTTAATAATTATTTATTTTAATAATTTATTATAAAAATTTTTCATTTTTATTTATATGTGATATTACTTTCAAAATTTTTATGAATCTTTCCATTTTCTATATACCACATTCCGCCGTAGGGTAGACTACCACGCATTCCTTCAAGAATAGATAGTCCATCAATTGACTCTCCTGCAAATTTTAACATGTGAGGGGTGGCTAATGATGAGAAACTAAAGGTTCTTTGTGCATTCCAATTTGTATCTTTATATAATCGACGACACATTTGAATCCAGCCTAACAAAGTCCCTGTAACAATCCATGCATCAGGTTCCCCATTTGTGAAACGTATTGCTGGACGTAACCATGAAGCAGCCTCTTCAGGCCAGTCTACTATATTTAGTACATAGCCTCCCTTTCCTTCGCTTCCTCCTTTTGTTTCCCATAATTCAGCTATAGCATAGGCTATCTCTTTCGAGACATTATCTCTCCCATGACCAATTGTAATGGATTCAATTGGTGGATGGACGGAGGTAAGTAAATTCATCAACGTACCCATTTCTATTTCTTTTTGTGGAATTAGAGATTTCGATTGTTTTAAAATTGATTTTTCTGTATTCTCAATCAAAGGAGAAAAAGAGTAACGTTTTATCTTAGACATTCTTATCATTCCTTTTTTTGAGTGTTTTTCCACTGCGCATATTTTTCTGGTAAACAAACTGCGCATGGACGATATCCAGCTGCAATTGCTGTTTTTTCATCAGAAAAAAATACTCGGTATTTTATATATCCTCCCTGCGCAATTGCACGTAACGCTGAGGGGCAATCTAGTTTTCCATATAACTTGCCTCGGCGGTATCCCCCTAGAGTCCCAGGTATATCACTAGTATAAATATCTCTATTTGAATCCATAAGAATATATATTTTTTTCTTGCACATGTAACAAACCACTCTTCTAATTTAATGTTTTTTTTATTTTTCGTAAAAATTCCACTACTTATTATTCCGTTCCAGATCTAACAGCGTCTCCTTCATTGTTCCCCTCCTCTATACCTTGTTAATGAACCATTTGTTCCGACTACATGGTGACCAGTACTGGATTTTCTCCAATGGCGCGAACGGTATAAGGTTTTTTAATACGGTTTGCTATGTCTGTATATGAGTATGTTTTCCCATAACGTATTTTATTTTGGACATTCGATTAATTCCTCGGCATATAGCTTTAACTTTTCATCTTTTTGAATTAGAACATCATTTAGAAGTCTCGTTTCAATCCAATTTGTAAGCTTATACAAAGATTCATTAAGTGAGCCAACATAACTCTCTTTTAGTAGTGGCAATATACATACTCCATTTGGAATACGTGACTTACAGGATGAAAGACAAATAAGCTTTGTTGTTTTTACTGCGTAATAAAATTCCCCATTGTATGATGCATCATTTTGTATGATAGCCCACCATCTCTCATCAGTTAAATTGATTTCGTCTATTGCATTTACAACTGTTGGCTTATTTTGTTTTCTCATGTAATCACCTCCATGGAAAACTAGTATAAACCCAGAATTCATCATTTGTACGGATTTGGGAATATAAGAGCAAGATTACAAAATCAAATAAAAGAAATTTATGATAAAAATATATTAGAGTTATGTATGAAAAAACAGGAGGAATTTGATGAAAAAGTATATTAACAATACTGAATGGGATGCTCCATATTTTATAGGTGATATAACTAGTAAAATATATTGCTTTCCATGGTGTGAAAATGTACAAAAAGAACAAAATATCACAGTATTCAAATCTAGAAAAGAGGTTATGCATTCTGGCTATCTCCCTTGTAAAAATTGTTGTTCCATTCTCCCACATGGTTCTTGGCAAGATTTTGAGCAAGAGATAAAATTATTCGTGCGACGGTTGCTAGTTTTGTACGTGAATGGTTTGATTTAGACACTAATCTATCTCCCTTTTATGTTTTAGCTGAAAAAGATAAATTATTAAATACGCCTATCAAAGAGCACTATGGCTTACGTAATATGGGAATTCCCGATTTATTTGAAGCCTTATGTTGGGGAATTCTTGGACAGCAAATCACCCTCACCTATGCGTATACATTGAAAAGACGTTTAGTAGAAAATTTTGGTGAACATGTGGAATGGAATGGAAATAAATATTTGATTTTCCCACTGCCACAAAAGATTGCTAAATTGACTGTCGAAGATTTACCTCCATTAAAAATGACCATAAAGAAATGTGAGTATTTGATTGGTGTTGCACAACTTATGGTAGACGGAAAATTAACAAAACAATCCTTGTTACATACTAATGACCATAAAAAAGCTGAAAAACTTTTAGTTAGAATTCGTGGTATTGGTCCATGGACAGCGAATTACGTTCTAATGCGATGCTTGCGGTTTCCTACTGCTTTTCCAATCGATGATGTCGGTTTGCATAATGTAATTAAGCTACTCACAGGATCTGAAACAAAACCAACAAAAAAAGAAATTAAAGAATATGCTACCACTTGGACAAATTGGGAATCCTATGCAACGTTTTATTTATGGAGAACCCTATATTGATATATCATTTTCTACCATAGTTAAATATCAGGAGGATACGGATGAAAAATACAATTAGAACACAAATTTTTGAACTTATCGATCCAGAATATCAAAAATTTTCAGCAGCACTCATACCTAATATTGATAATGTTTTGGGTGTTCGACTACCCGAATTACGTAAAATAGCAAAGAAGATTGCAAAGGATGATTGGCGTACTTATCTAAAAACAGCCGAAGATGAATATTTTGAGGAAATTATGTTACAAGGTATGGTTATTGGCTATGTTAAAACAGATATTAATGACCAATTATCTTATGTAGCTTCTTTCATACCCAAAATAGATAATTGGTCAGTTTGCGATAGTTTCTGCATAGGACTTAAATTTACCAAAGAACATAGAGAGGCTGTATGGGAATTTTTACAGTCTTATCTTTCATCAAAAAATGAATATGAAGTTCGATTTGGCGTAGTTATGCTTTTAGACTTTTATATTGAAAATGGATATATTAGTAAAGTTCTAACTCTACTCGATAACACAAAACATAATGGTTTTTACGCAAAAATGGCTATTGCTTGGGCGGTGTCTATCTGCTATATAAAGTTCCCCGATTTAACATTGGACTATTTAAAACATAATACTCTCGATGATTTCACTTATAATAAAGCTTTGCAAAAAATTACAGAATCTTATCGTGTAGATAAAGAAACGAAAGCTCTCATTCGTAGTATGAAACGGAAACAATTTAAATAAATTAAAAATAATGACTGCAAAAAAACACAGAAAAAGCATTTTTCCTGTGTTTTTTATTTTCTTTTTATTCTGTTTTCTTGCAATGGACAAAAGAAGGTTTCCATTCTGACAAGTCTTGATAAACAAACGTTATATTGTCACATATTTTATCTGCGACTTCATACATATGTTCTATATCATTAGCCGTAAATAATATAGATCCTTTGCGTTGAGTGCTATCCACAATAGCTGGTATGATATCGCCCTCTTTTACTAATAGATCAATTAATACAACCTCGGACATGTTAGCTAACTCTTTATACTTGATTTCTTTTAAGCAACCTGGTTTTGGAATCAAGCTTAAAGACATGGCTTGACATTTTGAAGGTACACATCTAAATTCATCTATAGTCTCAGTAGCTAACGTATCAAAATAGTATCCAAATTGAGATATGCCCGTTGTTAGCTCCACCATTTTCCAAATATTTCCGCCACCTATTCTAACTTGAGACTCTATGATTCTTGGTTTATTGTGTTTGTCTATCTTTATTTCTGTATGAGTAATGCCGTTTTCCATTTGCATGTCGTCCAAAAATAGCATTACTTTCTCCATAATTAATTGTTTTTGAGATTCGTCTATAGGTGCTGGCATAATAGTATAGTTTATTATAAACGTATCTTCTTTAAATACTTCAGCTGATATAGCTAGTATAGAATGTTTTTTGTTATAAGAAACGGTTTCGACCGTATAAACTACATCACCTTCAATGTACTCTTCTACTAAAACCGGTAGTTGAATACCGTTATCTTTAATAAATACTCCTACATCATCTCCTGTATCTAGCTTGGATACTCCTTTACCACCTGCGCCAATCCGAGGCTTTATTATAATACTATCTTTTTTGTTCAAAAATTCATCAATGTCTTCAATAGTATTGCAAACTTTCGAGTCTATCGAAAAGTTTTTGCCTGCTAGCATTTCACGCATCATGTCTTTATTGCGCGTTATCAAATTGGCATTGTAAGAAGGTCCTTTAACATTAAAAATCTTTGCGATTATGCAAGCCGTATCTAAGGCTGTTTCGTTGAAAGATATAACCACATCAAATGGTTTCTCTTTGAATAATTCTTCAGCATAGTATACAGACAAGGGTATGTTTGTTGTGTCTATTTCTTTTTTATAGTAACACTTTTCTAAGATAGTTCCATCGAAATATATATGTTTAGCGTAAGATCCTATATATGAAACAGTATATCCACTGTCTAAAGCATCTTGTATTGGCTTTGTCCATCCCCCTATAAATAAAATGTGTGGTGTAGTATATTCAATGTCATTTCCTTTTGATACCTTATACATCATAATCATCTCCTCTAAAATGAACTCGTATATTCAATGTCATTTCCTTTTGATACGCCACGTCTTAACAAGGCCACTAAACACAATGTTGTTCCGAATCCTCCTATGAATAACGTAGTTTGAAGCCCAAATATAGAAACTAAAAATGCACTAGCAAAACTTCCTAATGCCCAAGCCCCCCAATTCAGCGTACGTTGTACAGCATTTACTCGGCCTAGCATGTGATTTGGTGAGGCAAGTTGTCGTATGGTTGCAGCGTAAGGGCCAAATACACCTTCTCCCATACCATGTATGATACTTGCAGCTACTATACCGTAAACGGTTCCCATATATCCCATTATCGGTATAAAGGCCAAACCAGTAACTGATACAGTAGCGCTATAAATAAGCATTTTTGTATTATTAATTTGTTGACTTTTTTTCATGAGAACCGTATTGCCTATTAAAAATCCCACTGCTGCTGAGCCTACAACAAACCCTATTTCAAGTTCAGATAGACCCATTACCTTATACAGGAATATTACTAAAATACTATTTAGTATGTATTTAAAAAAACCGTAAACAGCGCCACAGGTTACAATTGGTTCCAATACAGGGTGTTTTTTAAAATATACCAAGCCTTCATATATGTTTTGGTATATGGATTTTATATTTACGTCTTTTAAAGATCCATCTGTATGTGGTTTAAACTTTGAAATAAATAGTACAAATGCAAAACAAACAAAATACGTTACTGCGTCAATAGTGAAAGAGCCTGTTAATCCAAATAGAGTAATGATGATTCCTGCTAGCATAGGACCAATTACTACAGAAAGAGACTCCGAAAGAGCTAGTTGGGCATTTCCTTTTTTTAACTTGTCTTTATCTGTTACTATTTCCGGTAAGAAAGAAGGAACAGCAATGTTATAAAATGTAGTAAATATTCCATTTAAAAACATGATAAAAACTAATAAAGGGAACGTTAAAATATTTGTTACAGTCAGTATGAATACTGATAAAAATAATACTCCTTGACATATACTACAAATTAGCAAAACATTTTTTCTATGAAAGATATCTATCAAAGCACCGGCTACTAACCCGAAAATTAGGTAGGGTACAAATATAACCCCACGAAGCATGGCAGCATTTGCCTCGCTTGTTTGTAGCACCTCTAATGCAAAAAGAGGTAAAGCTACCATTGTAAGCTGGGTACCTAACAAACTTATTGATTGTCCTAGCCAAAGTTTGTGAAAATTAAAACGTTTGCTATCTTTCATAATAACCCCCCCATTAATTAATATTATAAACTACTAGGTTTACGATATAAGTAAGATCAGGCAAGACCTATTTTTTATCTAATGTCTATACCACAAAAAATTTGAAACCTATTATAACGTTAGGGCTCGAAACCCTTCTGGCTAATGAAAAGTTCATCTTCCGAAAAATACTGCCGCATTCGTTTATAAACCAATTGATAGACGGATGGATGATACCATTCTTCCATTTTTATACTTCTATATAAGGCTTGTAAGCCCATCCTGCTTGTTCGTTTACCACCGCTGCCGTCCCCCATAAAGTAATCGTCAATACATACTCGGTTAACCAAGGGGCGCAATATTTCTGCAAACCGCTCGCTACTTGGTAATATGGGTGCGATGGCAACCTGTGCAGGAATACCGAGTTCAGCAAGCAGTTGGAGTGTTTTAAGTCTTGCTGGAATAGGGGGAGCATATGGCGTAAAATGCTTGCGAATATCTTCCCTATCGGTCTCTACTGTCATACTCACCCGAACTTTTGTTCCTAACTGTTGCAGCATCTTTATATCCCTGCGGACAAGTGGGCTACGTGTTTGAACAAGCAAGAAGTCCGGGGGATTATCCACCATAATTTCCAGTAAAGACTGCGTAATTTTCTCCTTGTGTTCGATTGGTTGATAAGGGTCCGTACTGGATGACATGAAGATGGTGACTGGACCTTTGGCCTTAGCTCTAATCAATTCTTTTTGGAATGTGAGTGCAGCATCTTTTTTAATATCTACCCATGTCCCCCATTCCGAGTTACGGAAAATGGAGACAGGCATTTGCCGCACATAGCAATACGAGCAGGCGAACACACATCCCGTATAGGGATTCAACGAATGACTATAACCGGACAAAAAACCAGTTCCCTTATTCAGCAGTGTTTTGGGCGTTTTATATAAATATTCGATTGTCATCCCCAATCACCTACTAAATCATATCTGGCGTATGGATTGAAGAAGAAGCAGCAATTCAGGATTGTTACATGCTTATAAAGATGTAATTTGAGTTTGGGTTTACTTCGCATCATGAAATATAACCCCCAGGCTATACCGCATTCCCGAATTGACGGTACCAACGCCGTGTCGCAGAGCCACCTTGTAATATCCACGCGCACCCAATACCGGTCGATATTGAGTTGGAAAAATGAGACCTTCACCTCGATTAAGCGTAATGACATGACCTCTGCTCTGTGCCCGTGGTCGTTGTTCAACGAGTAAAAATTCACCGCCTGTATAGTCTTCGTTCTGTTGGTTCAGAGTAAACACAACTTGAAAAGGGAAGAAGATATCCCCGTACAAATCCTGATGGAGGCAATTGTAGCCCCCTGCTTCGTATTTCAAAATTAGCGGGGTAGGTCGTTTCTGCCCCGCCTGGTGACATTGATCAAGAAACATTTCCAGGGTTTCTGGGTATTCGGGTGATTTATTTAACTGTTCCAGCCAACGATTTGCCGCTTTGGCTAACTCTGGGTACAAGTTATCACGGATTTGTTGTAACTGATCAGGAAGAGGCGTATGATAATATTTGTACTCCCCGATTCCAAAACGATATCGTTTCATGTCGATGGTCTTGCGATATAGGGATTCGTCTTCATAGTCTTGGATTAGACATGCACATGATTCCGCATTTAGAAGGGACGGCAGCTTGGCGTACCCCTGTGTGTCAAGCATTTGATGTAGCTCAGCCCAATTGAGTTTGGCTAAAGATACTATATGCTGGTCAGACATGTTGCAACTCCTTCCCACTGTTTGTAAAGCCTCGTTCAAGTTCCAGCAATTGCGTTTTCATTTCCATTCCGCCACGATAGCCCGTTAGCGATCCATTTTTTCCGATAACACGATGGCATGGAACAGTAATGAGGATTGGGTTCGCTCCAATAGCCCTCCCAATGGCCCGAACTGCAGTCGGTTTTTGAATTTGTTGAGCAATATCCGAGTAAGATCGAGTTTGGCCGTACGGAATATCACATAGTGCCTTCCATACCGCTTCCTGAAAAGGTGTGCCGTGATAAAAGATTGGAATGGTGAACCGATTAATCTTGCCTTGAAAATATTCAACAAACTCATCTGCAAAGGGTTGCAATTTTTCGTCATCTTGAATCAGGTCGTTTCCAGGAAAGTAATGATTTGCCCATTTCACCAATTCTTCGAATGGCTGATTTTGCGACCCAACAAAACATAGGCCATTATTTGTTGCGGCAATGTACATCTTCCAGTCTTCATAAGAAAACAAGGACCAATAGAGAGAACTTCCTTTTTTAGATGCCATTTGAAAACACCTCCTTCAAGTATTGTTTTTGCTGTCTACGGTAAGTTTCCGGCGTTTGTCCGGTTTTCTTCTTAAACAGCGTGATAAAATATGGTGTATTGGAAAGTCCGACAGACTCACCAACTTTAGAAACTGGGTCATCCAAAGTAGTCAATAACATTTTCGCCTTCTCTATTCGAACATGTTGGATGTAGTCCACTGGGGTCATGCCCTTGATTTTTTTAAAAGTTCTGTGCAAGTGATAAGGGGTTCCATGACTCAGAAGCGCAAGGACTTCAAGCGTCAATTTTTCATCGTAGTGGCTATCCACATATTCAGTTACGAAGGCAATCCACTCTTCATCGGGCATTCTTTGCCCGGTTGGCTTGCACCGTTTGCAGGGACGAAAATTTGCGGCTAGTGCTTGTTTAGTATTTTCAAAAAAGCCAATGTTTTCTCTTTTTGGTACCCTTGATTTACAAGAAGGGCGACAAAAAATCCCTGTTGTTTTCACTGCATAAAAAAAATGTCCGTCATAAGAAGCATCATTATCAACAACAGCCTGCCATTGTTCATCAGAAACAGGGATGGGTAGAAATGGATTGTCAGAGTCTGGTTGTTGATTAGTTTGGTTCGGATTCATTTTCCAATTGTATTTCATTTTGAATCACCTCTAGATTCAGTATAAACCTCTAAATCCTGTATTGTAAGCATTTCGAAATGTAATAGCAAGATAACGAAATTACAATGGCGAGTTGTTGCGTAATTATATGTATCCTGATTCATATGATTGGAGAAGATGAAAAACCAATGAAGCCAAGTATCAGGTTTGAATTTAACTCGTCACAAATATACACTCGGAGCAGATCATTTGTTGTATCATTAAAACCACCCGCTCATGACGGGTGGTTTTGATTAATTTAAGGCTTTGTCTACAGCGTTCACTATACTTATATAGTCTGATTCAATTTGTCCCTTGTCTTTGTGACACAGTGCAACAAATCCGATAGAGAAGCTATCAAATAAGTCTTTTGTTTGCTCTATATATTGCCCTTCTTGTATATTCATAGAAGAGAAGTGATAACTAGGTAAGTTTTTTATATCTTCTAACACTGAAATATCTTTAACAAATCCAGATTTCTTACATACTAAAAATACAATGGTTACATTTGTATTTAACGTATAGTCTTTTGATACTTCTTCATAGCAACCTGCCAGGTATCGCACTGTTTTGTCTAGTGGACTATCACCTGTTGCTATTCTACAAAAATTAGGGTGACCTCCCCCATGTAGCCTTGCTCCTACCTCAATCAATCTCGGTCCGTCTTCAGTTAACATAAGCTCAAGGTGTGATGGCCCAAATTTTATACCAATTGCGTCTAGAGCTTGTTTAGCGTATTCTACTATATTTTCATAGTCTATCTCTTCTGCAGAAACCCACTCCATATAGTCATATATCGCCATTAAATTTCCATTATCAATCTTTTTATATCTACATATATCGCACACTACATGATTACCTTCATAACTGAAAAAATCAACTACGTATTCGACGCCTACTACGTATTCTTGTACTACTAACTCTTCATTTACTATATCTAATTTATTCATTTTTCCAAGAAGGTCATTAAAGACTCCTTTCCAGTCATCTCCATTTTTAACCCTCGTTACTCCATCTGTACCAGCACTTTTAGGGGGCTTTATTACAATATCCTTGTTTTTGATTGTTTCTAACCAGTTCTCAACCTCAGTGATGTCATTTGTACATATCTGATTTATGGTTGGTAAATTATTCGACACTAAAGCCTTGTGCATGTTCCCTTTATGTCTTCTTACTTCTATTAAGTGCTTATCATTTGAAAATGATGGAGTTATTATACTTGCCAAGGTTTCTGCCAGTTCAACACCAGGCTCAGCCCCTGCGATTATACACTTTGGATTTAATTTTTTAATAGTATCTACTAGCTTGTTTATATCACCATCATTAACAATAACATCAAAAAATTCATGTAGTTTTAAAGATGATTTATAGTTTTCTAACGGTTCTACTGTAGACATCAATGCAATAGGACACAGGCCAAAAGATTTTAGCGCTTCTGCGTACAAGGCTCCTGATGAATATGGATCAACAACTATAATTACATCTTTATTTGTAGTTAACATGTTAAATCATAGGCTTTTTTACAAAACCTTATCCATGAGTCATGAACGTCAGGCGATACCCCTCTAGCCCTTACCGCTGCATGCGTTAGTCCTTTTTCAATAACAAGCTCGGATTGTATATTATTTTCTTGTAGTCTGTTATGGTATTCCACACTGTCTATTAATAATGAGTCAACTTCAGCTCCCATGATATAGGCAGGCGGTAGGTTATGAAATTTTCCGTTTATTAAAGGTGAAACGAATACGTTAATCAGTTCATCCTGTTTTGCGTAACATGACGTATAAAATTCCATTTCTCCACCTGTAAGTAAAGGTGCATCCTCGCCACCGTGTTTCCATCTATGAAAATCTAATAGAGGACTTATTAGTGCCTGTCCTGAAATTAAAGGACCATTTCTGTCCCTACATAACATGCACAGGGAAACTATCATATTAGCCCCAGAACTTTCGCCGCATAATACTATATTTCCTTTTAAATTCAGCACTTCTTTATTGAGAGATATATAGTTAATAATGTCATAACAATCTTCTAATGCAGATGGGAACTTACTTTCTGGAGACATTCTAAAATCTGCTGCTATTGTGACCAATCCTGTATTACTGCAGAGCTCAGCAACAAGTTTATCGTGAGTCTCTAAATTCCCTAATACAAACCCGCCCCCTCTGATGTATACCAAAATCCCATCTTTTTTAATATTCTTTGGTGTATATATCCGCATTTTTTTTTCTACGTTAAAGTGTGGGACGATAACGTCTCTGCTGCTTACATCTGTAACCTCAGGCACCGGAAATGCCTCCCCCAATTCGGAGTAAAGAGCTCTCTGTATACTTACATCTTTTTTGTAAGAATCTGGAGGGTATACTGAATTTACTTTATCAATAAACTCAGATATTCCAGGTGCGTATTGTGGTTTAGAGTCGATTTTCATGTTTTACATTCCTTCTTTCTTAAATTTATATTTTCAAATAGTGTTTCTTACACACAATATTAGTTAATGTGATACCAATAATTTCACTTAAATCTAAATATTTATATTAGAACTTGTAAAACTAACTGGCCAATTATTACCATTGTAATCAGCCACAACGGTAATCTTTTTCATGCTTTTGATGTAAACAACCCCTACAAAGTTGCACGTTTCTAGTTTATTTATCACCAAATTATGCCATATACATCTTCTTTTGTTATCTTGATCAATCTTGCACAAATGAATTGGTCCACCTCTGTGTTTACATTGATTGTTAATAATCTTAGGTTTATCACCTAGTATTTCACAGTAGACTCCTTTGTTTTCATCCGGAAAAGAAATATGAAAATTCTGTATATTACCTCTAAATATTTTTACAGCCATTGGTTCAAATCACCTATCGAATATATTTCGTATTCGCATTCATCAGAAACAATTAAAGCACCGTGTAACCTATTTGCCTTGATTATAGTACCTTCGTTTGCTTTGAGTATAGTTGATTTACCAAATCCATTTAGAAACTCCATTTCGCCAGAGACGATATGACATAGCTCGTCGTTATCATGTGTATGTGTTATAGATAATTCACCCTTAGGTTCAACAAACCGTCCAACTGTAACTTTACCACTACTGCAACCTTCTTTTACCTTCGTGAAAATGATATCATGGGCATTTTTGTAGTATGATGCCTTATCTTTCCATTCTATTTGATCAGCAAAGTCCTTTTCTGCTAATTCGCCTAAAAATCTCGCTTCTTCAAATCCTCTTACAATTTCAACGGCAGCTGTTGTGCCGTATTTTTCTATAGCTGGTTTAACAAGATCATCAAACGCCGTTTTACTATGATGAGTATCAATATGGCAATGTTCCTTAAAATAATTTTCAAACATATTTGGTAGTGCATCTTTTAAGGCATCTAACCAAATCTTACAGCTAACTATAAACGACGTTTCTGCCAAAAATATTGCACCTATGTACCTAAATATATTTCTTTTATTTCTTGTAATCATATTATAGTAGTTTGCTAAAAGTAGACTAGTATTAAGATAGTATTGCCAATAATAATGCGGTACATTGTTTAGACCTGCTGACTCAAGCGTTTTTTCAAATAATGTAGAATGTCTTTGTTTGTGATCTCCATAGCCTAATTCGTCTATTATTATACGAAATAATGCGCTCCCCATTTCCCCATAATTACCTGATGAATATCTAGCCATAGGAGATGATTCTATTAAAAAGTCTGGGGCTAGCTGCAGTAGCCAATCTTGTGCTGCATTTTTTTTATCGATACTATTTTTAATACTCTCCGCAGAATCCATGGTCTTTTGGTCATACATAGAATTAATATAGTCGTTAAAATAATCTTCAACTAATTTTAGATTCCAATTATCTGACACTTTAATTTCATCATTCAAAAACGAGAATAAATAATTTTCAAGATACGGTATGGCAACACCAGCTGCAGCCAATCTTTTATCATCATAAAAATCGTTGAAGTCTGTATAGCATAAATCACCTTTAGTAGGAAGGTATAAAAAGCTAGTATCATTCATAGAAAATAAAGCTCTATTTGCTGCAAAAGAAGAATACGAAAGCATATCTTTAAGCTCCAACGGTTCATCAAAGTTTATATGCTTTAGAACATGTGGTCTTATGCGTCTACCATAGAAATTTTCTTCATATCTATTGTCATTATCGTAGAACAAAGGGGAATTGCAAAAATATAACAATGCATCCTTTGCTAGCGCTTTGTCTCCAAAATTATCAGTAATTTTTGGTTCTAGTACAGATTTTTTATATTCCATAATAACACTCCTAGTTTTGTATAATAGTTATCTTATTATTTAAATCGACCATTAATTTGTAGCTATTATTTTTAGATAGAAAAATAGGTTTTTCAAAAGGATGAAAAGCTTGATGCCAATGAGATACATCACTTACGTCATTGGAAACACGGACTCCATTAAAGTCCATAACAAAGTAAGATAAAACACCGTGACAAACTGAATCCACACTTGGATTTATATCTATATGCGTGACTTTAACATCGCCCTGTTTAAAATCATATGGGCGCAATACAAAGGTTTCTGACATGGATTCAAAGTTATATACACTAGCTTTTACTGGGAAGTAACATTGTGAACTATACTGATTAATAGACGATAAATCGAACCCTAATATGTCATCCTGTACACTGTTTAGGCCAAACATATCTTCGCTGTTTACAAGACATCCATATTGTGTAACAAGTCCTGGAAGAACAATTGTTTTATCGTTTGAAATGCGTTGGATATCTTTGGATATTTCACGATAACCTTCTCCAATAACCCCACAATCGAACGTTTCAGTAAATATAATATCTGGTGAAAAATCCAATATCTTTTTATCAATTAATTCAGATGACTTCATGTTTACAACGGTCACAATATCAGAAAATCCTGCTTTATCTATGTTATACTGCGCTAGTTCGGCTAGTTCTTCATTCACTTCACAAGTTACTACCTTTTTTGCTCCTTGTCTTGCAAAAAGGAGAGCTATCAACCCTGCACCTGTACCGATTTCAAAAACCGTTTTACCTTCCACATCCATCCTAGAAATTCCTTCAAATATAGTATTGTTTCTTATCCTATCCGATAACATAGAGAAATGCCACGTTGGAAAAGTACGATTCTTACTTATGGTCGCGATCATGTTTAAAACTACCTCCTTTTGTTTTTGCATTATTCTAATAATTATGATAAATTAATATAAACTATTATTTTAAAAAACAAATTCAAACTCAAATTCAGCTACATATTTAACCTTAAATCTTCAGTTTCAAGGTTGAATATATTATTTTTTCACAAAATATCTATTTTATTTATCCATCGATTTTTGTAGTTGCAAATATTTCGGGCATATCTGCTAGATTTTCATTTTCAATTGTATTACTAGCGCCTAAGATTGCTACCAAACAAAGAATTAATGCTACCTTTTTCATCGATTTCCTCCTGCAAAGTTAATTTGTACGTCCGAAATAGTTGAAGGTTATTATTCTTATAATCTACCTTTTATGACCAGTTCTCCTATAGTGCTCGCAAAGTATACTAGGAGAATGAATTGTTAACTTAAAACAAACTGTAGTTGGTGGTTTCGGAAGTACATTTTTATAATAAACCACTCTTAAACTCAGTTTTATGCAAATTCTGCATATTTCTAATAGGAGAGTGAAATAAATGAACATTGCTTCTCACGGAAAAGCAATTCGTAGAATAAGAAAAATAAGGGGACTATCACAATCTGAACTAGGGGATGGGATTGGAGGACAATCTTTCATAAGTAGAATCGAACATGGATTAGTCTTACCGTCAATCGATACTTTATTAATAATTGCCAATCGTTTGGAAGTTCCCCTCGAATACTTACTGGAAAGCTTTCGTACTGAAAATTTTCAACATATTACAAATAAAAAGAAAGAATTACGCTATTTAGTCGGGCAAGGTTTGTATCCTGAAGCTCTCCAAATTAGCAAAAATGAGCTCAAAGCTTACAATTCCGATGTTGACTATGTTTGCTTCTTGAAATGGGTGGAAGCAATTTCCGAGTATAAATTAGGAAAAATACGGTACCAACAATGTATAGCAAAGCTACAAGAAATACTAGAAAGTAAAGACACTTACTTTTCAGACCGAAATTTATTTTTAGATGTACAGAGCTCGATTGCTACGGTTTACTTAAGCGCTGGAATGCTCCAACAAGCCATTAAAAACTATGAGAAAATTATAGAGGATAATTTTATATACACTGATGAAAATTTCAAGGTAATTGTTCTATATAATTATGCAAATGCTCTTAAAAGAAACGGATTATTTAAGAAGGGGATAGAAATATCAGAAAAAGCTATTTCTATGGCAAAAATATCTGGTAAGTCCGTTGTAATCGGACCACTTTACTACATTTTGGGTGAATGTAAAGAAGGGTTACATTTTCATTTTGATGAAATCAAAGCTTGTTTCGATAAAGCGATATATTTTTTTAAGGCCTATGATAGATTAGACCTAATTGAAATAATGAAAAAAGAGCATAAGAAATACTATGACGAATAAATAGTCTCGTAGAAAGCTATATTTGAACTGGATTGTTGGAAACGAACATATCCCGAACTCATCCAATCCAATGCCCCTAGAAAGTTCTTCCGTTCGAGAGCCCAAGTTTCCAGACCCACTCTCTCAAATGGTATGTATGCGATATTGTGTCACCATGCCTAATACGAGATTCGTTACGTAACTATCGAATGAAAACATTTTATTAGTATATGATAGCGGATATTATACTATTCTTAATTCATCTTAAGAATTTAAAGATTATATGAAATACTATAACCAGCATAGATATCAGTGAAATTTAAAGAAGATGATTCCTGTTGGATACAGAAACCATCTTCTTACTGCCGCCTAACTTTTTTTATTGTCCTTTACAAAGGACCCAGATTAAATAAATACATAACTTTTCATATAGCCATTAATCTTGTTTAATTTCATTGGCATAGATAATATTTTCCCATATAAAAAACCTTCTATAGCAAATAGAAAAGCCGCTAAAAATAATATCCCGAGGAATTTTTTCAGTAGCTTTCCTTATTGCACTAGGAATTTTTCATCCCATATACTTATCACAAAAGGATCCAATATATTTTCACCGTAAAAACTCGTAAAAAATAATTAACTTGATTTTTTTCTTTTACTTTTTACATTTCGGTAAAACAAAGCAGCACTCAGCGGCATAACACCAAACCACTTATTCATAAATGGCTCTTTTTCAGCACGGCGTTGTTCTTTCTTTTGTTTTCGATCTTCTTTTGGAGCATCCATATACGACACAAACTGCTGCGTCACAAAGCGAACATAATCATTAGTAGACATATTATCATCACCTCTACTTGATTAGTATGTCCACTTTTTTATACATTAATCTTTTCCTTTAATTCATTCATAATTTGCTTTACAGACTTATTTGTCGTATCGATATGAATGTGAGCCTCTTCATAATAAGCTCGACGTGATTCAAATTTCGTTACAAATGCATCTATATCTTTCTTTTGAAATAGTGGACGTGTCGTATCTTCACGAAGCCTTTCTGCAATTACGTGCGGATCACAATATAAATACACGACAGTTCCGTTCTCTTTCATCCACTTGCGATTTTCCGCTCGTTCAATAATTCCCCCACCAGTTGTAATAATGACATTATGGACTGGTAGCGCACGTAACATTTCGCTTTCATATTCCCGAAAAGCCGTTTCGCCTTCTTCGGCAAAAATATCACGAATTGCCTTCGCTTGCTTCTCTTCGATTTTTTGATCAGTATCTACAACATCCATTTGAAGTTCTTGACTTAATGCTTTTCCAATTGTTGTTTTCCCTGCTCCCATATAGCCGGTTATGTATATAGATTTCATTTTCTGACCTCTCAATCGTCATTTATTAATTGTTATTATAACGAAAGATGCTACTTTGTTTAATAAAAAACGTTTTGTTCTTATACTATGAAGAACAAAACGTAACACTCGCTTTTACTTATAAGTACCTCTTCTCACCCACTGCGTTGCAATCCATTTCTCGCCTTTCGTTACAGGTGCCCCTCCGTGTAACGTAAGCTCATTTAGTGATTGACCTTGATAAAAATACTCAAAGTATACTGCCATTCCTTTTCTAGGATGTACAGAAAGATTTAATTTCGGGAAGTACGTTTCCCCGCCTTCTTCTACATCATTTAAGTACATTACAAGCGTACTAATACGATTGTTAGCAGCTGATCTACTATGTTCCGCAAAATAATCATAGTGTGCTTTATATTGTTGATCCACTTCATAATTTAAAATGTGTAATCCTTCACCATGCGACGCAGGAACATTCATGATAGATGAAATTCGTTTTTCAATCTTTGAAGTAAGTTCATTGTCTTCCAAAAATGCACCGCTACTTGTTCGAATATCATTTACATCACGTGATGAACCAACTTTAGAACGCTTCATTTTATTTTTAGACATTTCAATCAATTCATCACACTCTTCATCACTTAGTACATTTGCTAATACGACAATAAGAGGTTCTTCAAATTTTGAAATAATGTGTATTTCTCTATCTTCTGTCATAATCGTATTTCCTTTATG
>WPCH01155020.1_pt1 | contig 18729 bp, 17 predicted proteins | sample 5399881 | NCBI WGS metagenome assembly WPCH01 (sample SAMN12869468, study PRJNA574797) | sludge metagenome | isolation source: wastewater treatment of pH5 | place: China:Beijing | collected 2019-05-20
CGCTTTCAGGTCGGCAAACGCAAATTTAAACGCTTTATTTTTACTTTCCACTTGATCAGTGTAATTAACTAAATCGGCATTGTTTTCATTAATCTTCCCGAGCGTAATTAAATCACGACTCCCATAGACGCTATCCATAAATATTGTCGCATACGCTGAATAGTGCGTGCGGTATTGTTCGGCAAAGTATTTTGTTTTCTTCCCGTGTGTAAGCGGGATAACAACACCATTGACAATATAAAGGGCGCCTGCAAGAAGGGCAAGCGGCCACACACCAAGCATAATAAATGTTATGACCATTAAAAGGGTGTGTATAACAAAAATTAAAATTGGTGCAATCGTGTGGGCATAAAAAATCTCGAGCATTTCAATATCACTTGTTACCATCGATATTAAATTACCTTTGTCTTTGTCGTCAAGCCGCGCTGGCGCGAGGAGTCGCAGTTTTGCAAAAATTTTATTCCGAATATTAGCAAGCATGATAAACGCGGTATAATGACCGGTTAAATGTTCGCCGTACCGTAAAAATCCGCGCAAAATGCCGCTAATAATCATTAAAGTGAAGATTAATTCATAACTTAACGCAATAGCAACTCCACTATATTTAAAGATCGCAATAACCGCGAGAATCGTAATCGCATGCGCACTAATGAAGCCAAGAAGCCCAAGCAGGGTTGTGATTAATAGCATTGGAATAAAAGCCGCGGAGAAGATAAAAAGGCGATATAGAATCGTGCGTGCTTTCATCATTATTCTTGCCCCTCACTTAACATTTCTTGTTGCGCCTTAAACATCTTGCGATACATTCCCGCTTTGTTTAATAAAGCTGAATGGGTTCCATTTTCACTTTGCCCGTTGCTTAATAAAATAATATTGTCCGCGTTTTTAATAACATCAAGGCGGTGCGTGATAAAAAGGACCGCGGCATGTGCTTTTAATTTATAAATATGGTGCATTATTTCTGCTTCACTTAGTCCATCAATACTCGACAGTGCTTCGTCGAAAATATAAAGCTTAGCATCGACTAAAAAGATGCGCGCAAGCGCAAGCCGTTGGCGTTCGCCACCACTAAGATTTTGCCCACCTTCACTGACCAAATAATCAAGGCCTCCAACTTCTTCAACAAAACTAAATAGTTCAGCTTTTATTAAGGCGCTTTCCATTTCTTCGTCAGTCGCATCAGTTTTTGCAATTTGTAAATTTGAGCGGATCGTCCCTTTAAAAATATGACTGTCGTAACTGACCCGCCGAATTAAAGTGTTAAGATTAAAGAAATTATAATCATTAATATTTCTGTCATTTAGTAATATTTCGCCACTTAATACTTGTGCGTAGCCAGTTAATAGTGTGGCAATTGTACTTTTCCCACTGCCGGAATCACCAACAAGCGCGACAAAGTCCCCTTTTTTAATGTGCATGTTGAAGTTTGTAAGAATTGCTTTTTGTGCTTCATAATAAAATGTCACATCACTAAAGGAAACTATTGTTACATCTTCACTTGTAACGCCGTCAAGATTATCCGTTGTTTCATTTAAGTACATTTCAATTTTCTTTGCGGCACTAATACCGTTCATGGCAATGTGGAACGCACTGCCAAGCGCACGGAGTGGTAAAAAGAAATCGGCTGATAAAAGTGTAATAAAAAGCATTTCATACATATTAATCGTGCCACTAATGAGTTCCGTTAAGCCCATGACAATGGCGAGTGCAGCACCCCCAAATGCAATCGCATCCATTACCGTAATACTATTAAGCTGCATACTTAAAACGCGCATCGTAATTTTCCGGAATTTTTCGGCACTACCACTTATTTCGCTTGCAACATCTTCGTCAGCTGTGTGAATCTTTAATGTGGTCATTCCACTCGTATAATCAAGGAAATCAGCGCCTAAATTTGTATAATTGCCCCAATACTTCGCAAAGAGGCGTTTCGCAAATTTAACGATCGCTAAAACACTAACGGGAATTAAGGGAATTGCGACGAGTAAAACAAGCGCAGTCTTCACACTAATAAACATTAAAATCGTAAAGACAACAACGACACTAATTAGCGCATAGAAAAATTGCGGGAGGAAGACACTTATATAATTTTCCGTTTGTTCAACGCCTTCAAGCGCTAATTGTGTTAACTCCGCCGTATTTAATGCCCCACGCCGATTTTTTTGATTAGCGACATTTTTCGCTAAGATTAATGTCCGAATTGCTTTTTTCATCGAGCCCGTTGCTAAATATGTATGACGATGGATAAGGCGTACAAGCCCGAAGCGCAACATAAATAACCCAGTTGCTGTAATTAACCCCAAGGGAATATTAAAGCGAGCATCCTCAATAAAAGCATAAAGGGCGTAAATAAAAAGCGCGGTAATCGTAATGTTTAAAAAAAGGAGCAGAACATTACAAACAACGGCAATCGCAATGTGCCGTTTACTGTTCGGGGCTAAACTTAAAATAAATTTATTAAACATGCATTATTTCCTACGTAATTTAGTGTGAAAGCGAATTAAAATGACACTCACACCTATAAAAGTAATTATACCAATAATTAACGCACCAAGTTGCCCATATTTCATTCCTAAAAGAAACGCCATTATTGGTCCTCCGTATTTACTGGGATTGTTTCAGCATAATGGCGTTTTAAATGTAAAAGTTCGGCGCGTGAGACGATTTTAATCCGGAAGATAAAATATAAATATTTAATTAAATCAACGGTCGGTAAAATAATTAAAAGTACTAAACTATCCGGAAAAATTAAAAGCGCACTACTTAACATTGCCGACACAAGAATGAGTAAAAAGATTGCGCCGGTAATCGACATCGTTTGATGTTCGGCAAGTCCACTAATATAACGTTTATATAGTTTTGAATGAATAAACCACTTATGGAATCGTTTACTCCCTTTCGCGTAAAAATATGCGGTTAAAAGGAAAAAGGGGACGGTTGGTAATACTGGTAAAATAATGCCAATAACCCCAAGGCCGAGCATTATAGACCCAAGGAGGAGGTAGAGAAACCGTAAGAGCTTAGGGCGTTTCTTTGGCTTCATTTGCTGCCCTTTCTTTTTCTTCGCGGGCGACCGCTTTTATTTCTGTGCGAATTTTACGTTTCATTTTCGCCGTTTCGCGCATATGACTAAGCGCCATCAGTGGATTATATAAAAGCATCCATGGCCCACTAAAGCGCATGACAGCGCGGATTTCTTCACGTTTGTCCTTCTTATAACAATGGATCGGGCAATGACTGCAAAATGTTTTATTTTCCCCAAACGGACAATACTTACGCCGTACTTGGACGTAAGCAAAAAGTTCACTACATGCGGGACATAATGTTTTTCGTTTTGCTTTATGTTTCTTGCGGCAATAGATGGTAATCATTTGCTCGACAACTTTTATCTCTTTTTCAATAATCACGCTTGATCATTCCTCGCTATCCAAAAAACCTCGTGTTTCGTAAACTTCTTGGTAATTTATCGACGTAACAAATGTTACGTTATTGGTCATTAAATAGTTAACCAAGTTAACTACTACTAAATGTAGCATCAAATGCGGCTTTTTTTGTGTAATGTTATAAAAAATGATGTAGTTTTTTGCAAATATACATCATTTATGTAGTTCAAGTTCGCGAAAGGACTTTGTTAGCAATTATCATCGGGGCCACAAATGCCGCCATCGCCACTCGTTGTCCCGCCCACATTATTATTTAAAATAACTGCCCGTGGTTTAAATTCATCCATCGTTTGTTTTAATGTGCGCACAAAGAGTTCATCTGGTTGCGCGCCGGCAATGCCGTATTTATTATCAAAGACGAAAAACGGGACACCTTCAGCGCCAACTTGCTTTGCTTCAAATATTTCGTATTTTACTTCATCGGTAAATTGGTCACTTGTCAAAACTTTTTGCGCGGCTTCGATATTAAGACCAAGTGTTTTTGCATATTCTAATAAAGTAGCGTCATCATTTAAGTTAGCGCCTTTATTAAAATACCCATCTAGCATTAGTTCAGTCAATGCATGTTCGGCATTTTGGGTTCGCGCCCATTTAGCGAGGCGATGTGCTTTAAACGTATTCACTACTTGGGCTTTATCCATGTGATATGTTAAGCCGTAGTCTTTGGCAACACGCGTAATCCCGCTATACATTTCTTTCGTTTTCTCAATACTTCCGCCTTTATGGGCAGCAAGCGCGGCATAACCACGGCCTTGCGGTGTTTGCGGCGCATTTGGGTCAAGTTGATATGCTTTATAAATTACTTCAACTTGGTCTTTGTAGGGGGAAGCGTTAATTGTCGCTTCAAGTTTGCGTTTACCGACATAGCAAAACGGACAAACAAAGTCACTCCATACTTCAATAATCATTTTTTCCATCATATTCCTCTTTCTTTTTACCGGTAGTTTTCAATCCATTTTTCGCCCCACTTATCCATGGCGAGAAAAACAATATTAAAGTCTTCACCACGTGGGGTTAAACTATATTCAATAATCGCTGGGGTCCCAGGAATTACTTTACGCTCAAGAACGGCATGTTTCTCTAAATGCTTAAGTACTTCACTTAATTGCCGTGGCGTGACATTTAGTGATTGTTGTAATTCATTAAAGCGCCGGCGGCCAATCATCAGTTCACCAATAATTAAAAAGACCCATTTGCCACCAAATATATCCATGATGGCGCGTACTTGGCCCATACATTCACGTGTCACTTTACGTTCCATAACAACCTCCCACTATCTTTTTTATAGTCCGCTATTACTATATAGTAAAATTCACTAATTACTAATGATATGCGCTTACTATGTGTATAAATAAAAATCCCCGCACTTTTCAGGCGTGGGAATGTTTTAAATTTGGCTTTCGATACCGTTAATTTCGTAAAATGGCATCCCGGGAGCGATTCGAACGCCCGACCCACAGCTTAGAAGGCTGTTGCTCTATCCAACTGAGCTACCGGGACATGCAAGAAATATTTTACACTACTAGCGCGGAAGTTTCAATGAGACTCACTATTTAATTTATCTAAAAGGAGTCTGGCAACATCTTTCGGAATAATTTGCGCTAACTCTTCAAGCGGAACTTTTTTAATCGCTTCGACGGTCACATAAGTTTTAAGTAACAACTGTTGCCGTTTACGGCCAAGCCCCTTAACGCCATCAAGCATACTTATATACGTTGCTTTCCCGCGTTTATGGCGGTGACTCATAATTGCAAAGCGGTGGACCTCTTCTTGCATACTTGCTAAAAGTGTAATAACTTCGCGTGGTAAATCGTATTCTGCACTTTGGCTTATTAAGCCGCGTGTTTGGTGTTTTACCGTTTTTACTAACCCATAAACCGGAAATGTTAATGATAATGCTGCCTTAACTTCTTCACCAATTGAAAGTTGCCCTTTACCGCCATCCACGAGTAATAAGTCGGGCAGGTTGGCGTTTTCTTTCTTTTTCCGTTCATAGTGGCGCGTTAGGACTTCACGCATATTGTTATAATCATCAAATGTATTATCAGCGTTAATATTATATTTACGATATAACTTTTTAAAGGGCCGGCCATTAATAAAGGTGACAACAACACCAACGGCTTCTTGGCCACTTAAATGCGCAATATCGACGAGGTCAATGTGGCGCGGATACGGAATGTTTAAGGTCGTCGCTAATGTATCAAGTAATTCATTTTCGGCACTTTGCTGTTGGTGAAAGAGTAAGTGTTTTGATAGTTCACTACTTGCGTTTTGGTATGTCCGATTTAAAATTTCTAAATATGTCCCTTTTTGCGGCACAATAATTTTTGTTTCATATAAAAGGCGTAAAGCGTCACCAATGTATGAACTACCAATAATAATGTTTGGTGGTAATAACTCTTTTTCATAATACTGCCCTAAAAGCGTAATGACTTGTTCATTAATATCGCCAAACGCATTAAATGCTTCAAACTTTTGACTAAGCAAAATGCCGCGCCGGTAACTAACAATATTAAGGCCCACTAAATCATTAATCGTTGTAAAGGCAATAACATCAGCGTCAAGTTTTGTGCGCAGTTCCACATGTTGACTACTATAAACATGGTTAATGGCACTAATGATATTTTTATAATCATTCGCTTTTTCATAGTTTAGCGCGGCACTTGCGTCTTTCATTAAAGTTTCATAATGTTTTAGTGTTGTCGTATCTTTGCCATTTAAAAAGTTTAATACTTCGGTGCGAACCGCTTCTTTGTCGCTATCCGCAATATCTTTAAAACAATAACCTAAACATTGGCCAAGGTGATAATAAAAACATGGTTCCATGCTATGGCCCTTACATTTACGTGTTTTAAATATTTTATTCACTAGATCAACAATTTGGTAAGCTTTTTGACTCGCTGGAAACGGGCCAAAATAATATAAGTCTTTGCGTTTGGCGCTCCGTTCAATTTTGACAATTGGATCACCCGTTTTTGTTAAGGAAATATACGGATAATGACTATCGTCTTTAAGCATAATGTTATACCGCGGATAATGCGTTTGAATGAGTTTTAATTCGAGGATAAATGCCTCTTTTTCACTATTTGTAACGACCGTTTCAAATTTCTTTGTATTGCGGACCATGGCTGCGACTTTTCCAACTTGGGGACGCGTGAAATATTGACTAACCCGCGCTTTAAGATTTTTCGCTTTACCAATATAAATAATTTTACCGTGACTATCAAACATTAAATATACACCAGGCGCTTGTGGTAAATTAGCAATTAAAAAGGTTAAAAGTTCGTTTGCCATTTAAAAGGTGACGATCGTCGCCCCTCCTTGCCCTTCAAATTGACCACCAAGCGTAAATGATTTTACAAACGGTACTGTTTTTAAATAATCATGAATACCACGCCGCAGCGCACCACTACCAAAACCGTGAATTATTGTTACTTTCGCGTAATGCTTTAAAATCGCACGGTCTAAATACGGACCGATAACACTGATTGCTTCATTAACCCGCATACCGATAACATTAATTTCGGGTTTAATACTTGCAACATTTGTGTCTAATTCCGTCATTACAACAGGTGCTTTCGCTTTTTGCGCAACTTTAGTCACCTTCGTCACGTCACTCGTTTTAACGCGTAAATGTTTGCCACTTTCAAGGGTAACGGTAAGCCATTCATCTTTTATTTTCGTTACTTTTCCTGTGACTAAGAGTGAGTTTATTTCAACATAATCATTTAATAAGATTTTTTCATCGTTTGGTGCATCTTTTTGTACTTCATCAACTTTTAAGAGTTTTGCTACTTCGCCTTTGAGGGCAATAACTTCGTGGGCTTTACCGCCACTTTGGAGGGCTTTTTTCACTAGTTCATCAAGTGTCTTTTGGGCATCAGTTACTTCCGCGGCTAACAGTTCGTGTTTTTGTTTGTTAAAATTATCTAATTCCTTTTGGAGACGCGCTTCAAGCTTTTGGATGCGGACTTTTTCGTTTGTTAGTGTTTGTTGCATGGCAACCACACTTGCCTTTTGTTCTGCAACTTGATGAATGTCCGCGCGTAATTTGCCAATTGTTTCTTCAAATTCATACACACCCGCTTGCAAATGGTTTTCGGCGTCCTTAATAATCGCACCATCAATGCCAAAGCGTTTTGCAACAACAAGCCCATATGAGCGACCCGGAATGTTTTCATGGTACACATAAAGGGGCAGAAGTTTTTGTTCGTCAAACGCCATCGAGGCATTTATAATCCCCGGATGATCGTAAGCGTATTTCTTAAGACGACTATAGTGACTGCTTATTACGGCACTAATTTTTGCGTTATGTAAATAACTAACGATTGCAAGCGCGAGCGCTTCGCCTTCCTCGGGACTTGTACCGGTCGCGAGTTCATCAAGTAAAACTAAATCGTTATTCGTTGCCACACTAATAATTTCGCCAATCCGTTTTACATGACTACTAAAGGTTGAAAGGTTTGTACTTAAACTTTGTTCGTCACCAATACTTGCGTAAACATTTTCGTAAAAATACAGTGTTGGTGTTTCACTAACGGGGAGCATAAGACCACTTTTTGCCATTAACACAAGAAGGCCCATTGTTTTTAAGGAAACGGTTTTCCCGCCTGCATTTGGTCCACTAATGACAATAATAAAGTCGTCACTTGTAATATTAAAAGTGTTCGGCACAATGACATCCGGATCAATGAGTGGATGCCGCGCATTTTTAAAACTTAAGCCTGGACCCTTTTGAAATATTGGAACGAACCCGTTAATTTTTAGCCCGTATTCCGCTTTAGCAAAAATGAGATCAACATCCGCTAATAAGACGTTATTATGTAAAATATCGGTTTCGTAAGTTAACACTTCAGTCGTTAGCGTCCGCAAAAGGCGGTTAATTTCGATAATTTCGTCATTTGTATAACTAATAAGCGTATTATTTAATTGCGCGATTTCCGTTGGTTCAATAAAGATTGTTTGGCCGGAATTGCTAATATCATAAATAATGCCATCAACCTTATTTTTATGGACGGTTTTAAGTGGAATAACAAAATGACCTTCCCGTTTCGTAATGAGTTGTTCGGCTAGATAGGCGCCATACTTACCAAGGAGTCCGTTTGCCGCTCGCGTTAACCGTTCTTCACTAAGGCGGATATTTTTACGAATGCGCGCTAGTTCGTGACTTGCATTATCTTTAATCGTTAAGTTTGGCGTAATGATTTTATTAATCGCACTACTTAAGTTGTTAAGATCAAGCTTCTTTAGTAAAAGTTGCCGTAAGCGGGGGGCGTTTGTAAGTTTATCTTTTAAGAATTCATTTAACTTTGTAATATTTAAAATATCAGCGCTTATTAAGTAAAAATCGTGCGGCGTTAAAATATTACCTTGGCGGGCGGATGTAAGTAATTCCGCTAAGTTATGACTTTGACTAAGTGGTAACGTGCCGTAACGGGAAATAATGCTACTTGCTTCATCGACAACGATGAGTGCTTCTTCTGCTTCTGTAATACTTGGAAATGCACTAATACTACTTGCATATTGTTGGCCAAGTTCCGTTTTTGCAAATGCTTTAATTTTGGTAGTTATTTTAGCAAATTCGAGAAGTTCATAAATATTCATATTTATATTTTAACATGAGAGTTCATAATAGCGCTAATAAAGATTTAGCACTTCTTATGGTAAAATATACCTATGAATAAATACCGTTTAAAAATACCACGCGACGCTTTAAATAGTGTCATTGCCCAAACAAAAATCCCTGTTTACGCAAATACTGGACAATATATTTTATTTCATTTTCGTACTGAAAAAATTGACTTTATGATTTACGATAATACAAAAGACGAACCGTATCGAGCAATATATGAAGGCACAACTTTACCGGCATATCTAACCGCATATTTGGTTAGTGAAAAAGCCCATGAAAAGAAAGTCGATGCGCCGATTACAACTTTTCCACAAATTGGTAGTGATGAAGTTGGCTTTGGTGACTTTTTTGGACCACTCGTTGTCGTGAGTACTTATGTTTCTAAGGAACATCGTCCGCTTCTTTTAAATAGCGGTGTGCAAGATTCGAAAAAACTAAGTGATGAACGCATTATTATGCTTGGAGAAAATTTGTATAAAATTATTCCTCATACAAAAAATATCGTTAACAATGCGAAATATAATGAGTTAGTAGCGTCGGGTTATAACATGAATAAAATGAAAGCCATGCTCCACCATAATGTTCTTGTTAAGTTAGGCACACGCATGCACTACACGGGACCACTATATTACGATAAATTTACGACTGATCAAAAATTTAGTGAATATACACAAGGGATGCATGCCGCTATGCTTATCAGTGTTACTGACGGTGAAACGAATTCATTGGCGATTGCAACTGCTAGCGTTCTAGCGCGCTACTACTTCTTACTAGAAATTCATAAACTAAATAAACTTTATAATATTAAAATTCCGCTTGGTGCGGGTGTTGCTGTTGATGACTTTGCGCAAAAATTCATGAAAGAAAAAGGGCTCTCCGCCCTCAAACTCATTACGAAACATAATTTCCGTAATTTTAAAGATTTGACCGAAGCTTAATTAAGATATTTTCAAAGTATGCTGGTAGTGGTGCGTGAACACTGACGACTTTTTTTGTAATAGGATGGACAAATTCTAAATGCCCGGCATGTAAAAGTTGGCCTTTATTATATAACTTTGTATTATTTTGTCCATAAAGCGCATCACCAATAACGGGGGTATTTAAAAACTCTAAATGCGCACGAATTTGGTGCGTCCGGCCAGTTTCTAAGTTAAGGCGCATTAACATATAGCGGTTAAACCGCTCAATGACGGTAAAGTGCGTAATCGCTAGTTTACCAGTCGTTGGGGAATTCGCCATTTTTTGATAATTTGTTTTACTGCGTGTTAAATACGTTTTTACAACACCCGCATCTTCGACTAAGTGTCCTAAAACAAGTGCCGTATATTCGCGTTTAATGGCATGGTTTTTTAAAAGTTTTGCAACTTTTTCATGGACTTCATTGTTTTTACATACAATAATTAAGCCACTTGTATCTTTATCTAAACGGTGGACAATACCGGGGCGATAAGTGCCATTAATATCACTAAGTTTTAAATTATGGGCAATAAGCGCATTGACAAGTGTATCGCTTTTATGACCAAACGCCGGATGGACAACGAGGCCACTTGGCTTATTAACAATTAAAAGGTCATCGTCTTCATACACAATATCAAGCGGGAAGTCATATGGCACAAGGTCACTAATATCATCACGGGGTGGTGTGTACATTAGGGTCTCATCCCCTTTAAGTTTATAACTTGCTTTCAACGGCACGTCATTATACGTAACACCGTCATCTTTAATTACCTTTTGAATCGTCGCCCGTGGCACGTTTAAAAGCGCTGCTAACGCAACGTCAACCCGGATATTTTTATATTCACTCGTTACTTTGATCTTCGTCGGGTTCATGACTTACTTCTTTCGCACTTTTCTTTTTTTTCTCAATATAATAATCCTCAACGGCAATGACAATGGCAAACGAAATAATGCCTAGAGTAACACAAATATCGGCAACATTAAAGATCGGGTAAATGTAGCTACCGAACTTAAACATAATAAAATCAACAACGCCTTCCGAGCCAAGGAAGAGTTTATAAAAGGCGCGATCAATAAAATTACCCCATGTCCCGGCAAGAATAACCGCTAAGAGGATTTTCTTTAAGGCATTTAGTTTATGGCGATATACCACGCGAAAAACAATAATGCCCGTCCCAACAACACCACTTACAACGGCAAGCGCCGCCATGTTGCCGTCAAACATATTCCACGCTGCCCCGGTGTTTCGGGTGTAGGTGAAATAGAAAAAGTTCGGAATAATCGCAAAATTCCACGTATTAAAATGGGCTAAAAGTTTGGTAAATTGATCAAACAAAATAAGGACAAGAAAAAGCCAAACGTAACTATGAAAGAATTTTAAAAGTATTGCTTTTAGTTTAGTCTTCATATGCTTTAATTACCTCAGCGCACCGCGCACACACATGTTCGTCACCAACAGCGACAAGTTTATCATGATAATTCCAGCAGCGTGGGCATTTTTCACCAGTGTGGCGTGCCGCACTAAGTGTCTTGCCAAACTCGACGCCACTTACAATGAATAGACGTGATAACTCGGCATTTTCAACGTGTTTTAATATTTTTTGCACATATTCTTCGCTTTCGTTAAGCGTTAATAAAATTTCTTGTGAACTACCAATTCGCCCGTCTTTGCGCATTGGTTCGATTAATGCATATGCTTTCGTGCGCACCGCAAGTAATTCATTAAGTTCCGCTAATGCGTCATTATTAACACTAAAGGTTTCTGGAAAATTAAGGAGATGAACACTTTGTTTACGGTCAGTTGTCGGTAAGAAATCATAAATTTCTTCTGCCGTAAAACTAAGGACCGGCGCTATTAGTGGTAAGAGGGTGTTTGTAATAAAGAAGAGCGTTTTTACAACACTTTCCCGTCTTGCACTATGCTTTGCTTCGCAGTAGAGAATATCTTTTGTAATATCAAGATAAAAACTACTTAACTCATTTGTAACAAAATTCATTAAATGTGTAAACGCATTACTAAAATCATAATCATTGTATGCTGTAACAATCTTATTACTTACGTCTTTTGTTTTATTAATTAATAAGGCATCAACGGGGAATAGATCAACTGCTTCTAAACGCTCTAGTTCACTATTTGCCGTATCAACACCAGGTAAGTTGCCAAGCATAAACTTAAATGTATTACGGATCTTACGATACATTTCACTTGTTTGTTTTAATACGTCCATCCCGAGGCGGACATCTTCGCCGTAATCAATCGTTGCACTCCATAACCGTAAAATGTCCGCGCCTAATTCGTTAGCAAGTTTACTAGGATCAAGCACATTACCTTTTGATTTTGACATTTTTTCGCCCTTTTCATCAAGGACAAAGCCATGCGTCACAACCGCTTTATACGGGCTTTTCCCGGCTGCCGCGACACTAACAGTTAGTGAAGCATTAAACCAGCCACGATATTGATCATTACCTTCTAAATAAAGATCACTGGGAAACGGTAAGTCATGTTTCGTTAACGTGTGCAGTGCACTTGTGCCACTATCAAACCACACGTCCATAATATCTTTTTCTTTTGTAAACTTGCCGTTTGGACTATGTGGTGACTGATAGCCTTTTGGTAAAAAGTACGTCGCATCTTCTTCAAACCAAATGTTACTGCCATGGGCCTTTACTTCACGAATAATATTATCAAACACTGCTTCCTCAATAATTGGTGTGCCGTCTTCATGATAAATAATCGGAATTGGGACACCCCACACCCGTTGGCGACTAATCGTCCAGTCCCCACGGTCTTTAATCATATTGCTCATCCGTAATTCACCCCATGCTGGATACCAATTAACAGCGTGAACAGCTTTTAAAAGTTCTTCCCGAATTGGCGCAATACTTGCAAACCATTGCGGCGTCGCGCGGAAGATGAGCGGTTTATTCGTCCGCCAGTCATGCGGGTAACTATGCGTCACTTTTGTTGCGGCCAAAAGTGCCCCCACAGCGCGTAAATCTTCTAAAATAACGGCGTTACTTTTTTCGTAAAATAGTCCAGCATATTTACCAGCTTCGTCCGTAAAGACACCGCGTGCGTCAACCGGACATAAGACATCAAGACCATATTTTTGACCAACGATATAGTCTTCCATCCCGTGGCCTGGCGCTGTATGGACCGCACCAGTACCCGCTTCAGCGGTGACATGTTCACCAAGAATAATTGGCGAATTACGTGCATAAAGTGGGTGTTTGGTTACGATATGTTCAAGTTTCTCGCCTTTGAATGTTTTAATTAATGTAAAGTCTGTTTCGAGTGCTTTGCTAACATCAGCGACTAAATCTTCAAGAAGGACGACTTCACCAAACTTACTTGCGTATAAGCCGTAATTAAAACGCGGGTGAACACTAATGGCTAAGTTTGCCGGGAGTGTCCAGGGCGTTGTTGTCCAAATAATAAATTTCGTACCGTCTTTAATCGTTTCATTGCCTTTGGTAACAGTAAAAGCGACGTAAATCGAATCACTGGTCACATCATGATATTCAATTTCGGCTTCGGCGAGTGCTGTTTCACTACTTGGTGACCAGTGGACGGGTTTAAGTCCGCGGTATATATACCCGTTTAATGCCATTTGTTTAAATACTTCAAGTTCACTCGCTTCATAATCGCGTGTTAATGTTAAATAGGCATTATCGTAATCACCAATAATCCCGAGTCGTTTAATTTGGCCTTTTTGCCGTTCGACTTGGCTTAAGGCATATTGTTCACAAAGTTTACGGAACGCCGCAACACTTAGTGCTTTACGATCAACACCGCCCTTTGTTACTTGGTTTTCAATCGGTAAACCGTGTGTATCCCAGCCTAAAATAAACGGTGTATCAAAGCCTTGCATGTTTTTCATGCGGACTACGAAATCTTTTAAGTTGCGATTTAACATGTGGCCAGCGTGAATGTCACCATTGGCGTATGGTGGGCCGTCATGGAGCACAAATTGTTTGTTCCCATCATTTTTCTCTACCATTAATTTATATAAATCAATATCCGCCCACCGCGCTAAAATACCGGGTTCTTTTTTCGTTAAGTTCCCGCGCATTTCAAACGCTGTTTGCGGCATGAGTAATGTATCTTTAAGTTTTACCATCATCGTCTCCTTTTAATAAAAAAGTCTAGAACGGGACGCTATAGCGCGGTACCACCCGTCTTCTAGACTACATCTAGCACTCGATCCTCATAACGGAAGGTTAACCCGGAATAAACTACTACAGTTCATCTATTCACTCAGAAGTGATAATTATATGGCGTTTACTCTTAGGCTTGCACCAGTTCCTAATTCGCTTGTAGTAAATGGGCCAATAATCGTGTCTTCGTCTTTGTATTAAAAAGTCTCTTTAGTTATGATCGCCTTCATCTTCTAATTCTTTTAAGAAGTCGGGGAGGAAGTTATCATTATCATCGTCTTCGTCTTCATCACTTTGCGCGCCAAGTTCCATGCCCGCTGGTTTCATAATTGGCGAATGTGTACTTGTAAAGTCATAGCTTTCTTCAAAGTCACTCGCAATGACGCTGACAATAATTGCGTCTTCAAGTAACTCGTTAAGTGCGACCCCAAATTTAACATCTAAGTTTGACCCCGATGTTTCAACAATTTCATTAACCGTTTCTTGTGCTTCAAAAAGCGACACATTCGTCCCGCATGTCACGGCAACAATCGCTTTTCGTGCACCTTGGAGGCTTGCTTCAAGTAATGGTGAATTAATTGCCGTTTGCGCGGCATCTTTTGCTTTACTTTTGCCTTTACCCATTCCAAAGCCAATAAGGGCAATACCCGAACTACTTAATGTGTTACGGACATCGGCAAAGTCCAGATTAATAACGGCCGGCACTAAAATAAGGTCAACAACAGTTTTCACACTTTGCGCTAACACTTTATCACTTTCGCTAAATGCTTGCGCTATTGGTAAGTTCCCGCCCGTGATGAGTAATTTATCGTTACTAACAACAATAATCGAGTCAACAATTTCTTTTAAGTTGTTTAACCCTTCAACACTATGGGCAATGCGCCGTTTCCCTTCAAACGTAAATGGTCGCGTGACAATCGCAATTGTTAAAGCCCCCGTTTCTTTGGCAATCTCGGCAATAATTGGTGAAGCACCAGTGCCGGTTCCGCCACCCATACCCGCGGCGATAAACACTAAGTCAGCGCCAGTGACAATTTTTTCAATTTCTTTGCGACTTGCTTCCGCTGCTTTACGGCCGACCGTTGGTTCACCACCGGCACCAAGGCCATGCGTAAATTCTTCACCTAAAACAAGGCGGTTTTTTGCTTTACTTGTGGCAAGCGCTTGTTTATCAGTATTAGCGACCCAAAACGAAACACTATCGATTTGGTCATCGATCATGCGGTTTACAGCGTTATTACCTGCGCCACCGACGCCAATTACAACGATCTTTGCAACTGGTTCAAAATTGTCTAAATCTTGTGTTACGTTCATAGTTAACTCCTTGTTAGTGTCCCAATACTTGTGCGTTCGTCACCAATATCTTGCGTGTACCGTGTATACGCCTTAATTAAACCTAAGTTGACCGCATATGTTAAACTGCGTGCCCCAATTGTATCAAGTTTCACAATATATTTATCGGGGAACGTCCGGTCACTCGCAATAATTTCTTCATAATTATAAATTGTCGAACCACCACCGACAAAAAGTAAGGGGTATTTATTTAAATTTGGCATATTTTGGGTTTGCCCAACAATTTTAATTTCATTAATAACTTTTTGTAAATGGTCTTTTAAAAACGTATGACATGTGTTATAAATATCGACTAAACTTACTTGCACTTCTTCGCCTGCTTCGTTAATACCGGTCGCAAGTGGATAATTAACATTCACATTGCGATGATCAAGTCCGTAATCTTTTTTCAGCCGATTAGCGACGCTAAGTTCAAGCCCAAACTTTTGCGCCAAGATGTACGTTAAATCATCACTTCCTTCATTAATAAGGCGCGAGAAATAAATGTTATGGTTCGATACAAAAGTAATTGATGTCGTTTTTGCACCAAAATCAACGAGAAAATACGTATTTGTCGCGGATGTCGGATTATTTAAAAGTTCCGTTAACGCGTATTTATCAGCGTAAACTTTAGCAACTTTTAAACCTGCTTTTGTTGTTATATCAATGTATGTGTTATACACCCAAAGCGGTAAGACATGGAGAAACGCTTCGACTGTTAGTGTATTACTTACTTCCCCAAGTGGCAGTAAGCGGTAGGATTGTTCATTATCCGTTTTAAATGTTTGCGGTAAAATCGCCACAATAACTTTATTGGGGTCAACACGATTTTTACGGAAGAGCGCCATAATATTTTTAATATCAATTCGATCAATTTTGTTCGCAAGTGTATTTGTCGTTTGTGTCCCGCGAAACACTTCAAAGTCAATCGTTGGTAAGGCCAGGACAACTTCAATAATTTCAATGCCGGTTGATTCTTTTGCATCGTTTGCCAATGTTTTAATCGCATTAATAATTTGGTCAGGACTTACAATCTCGCCCGCAGAAATTGCTTGCGTTAACCGTACTTTATTCGCATATAAAACAAACGGTTGGCCGTCGAGTTCATATCCAACGACAAGCTTAACCGCACTTGCTGAAATTTCTAACGTATTAATTGTTTTATCCATCATTACTCCATAATGTAATTATTTTACAATAATTAGCAACTTTTAACAATGTAAGCATTATATTTTTTGTTTATTTTGCGTTTGTAACATTGTTTTCTACTCCTTTTTAATAAAAAAAGCCTTAGTGATTGAAAAAGGGGAAAGGGGAACGTTCACTAAGGCGGGAAAAAACTAAATTTCGTCGTCGACAAGACTTACATCTTCGACGAACGTTTCACTACTATCAGCGTCTTTTTTCTCTTGATAAGCATTAATCGCTTCGGCCACATAACGATAAGGTAATGTTAAAAGCGCAGCACCAACGGCCATAAAGACAATGGCAATAAATGCATTCCGTAACCGATAAAAAGTTACCTTTTTATTTGTTTTATATAATTTGTCTTTCATCACTATGTCCTCCTTTTCGTAATGATGCGTAGTTTTGCGCTACTAGCGCGCGGATTATCGGCAATTTCTTCTGTTGTTGCAATAATCGGTTTCTTATTAATTAAGGTGTAAGCCGCCGCTTCGTCATCCGTTGGCATACTAAGCGGATGCGGATTAATTTTTGGTGTCGTCATCTTTTTAAACTTTTGTTTAACGATGCGATCTTCAAGGCTATGGAACGTAATGATCGCGATGCGTCCGTCGTCACTAATTACTTCTTCACATAAGTCGAGTACGTCACTAAGCGCATTTAGTTCGTCATTAACGGCAATACGTAGTGCTTGGAAGATGGTTTTCGCTGGGTGCCCTTTTTTGCGTAACTCTTTATTTGTTAAGGCACCTTTGATGATGTCGACAAGTTCGAATGTCGTACTTATCGGGTTCACCGTCCGTGCTCTTACAATATGTTTAGCAATGACCCGGCTATACGGATGCTCAGCATATTTGTAGAATAGTTCCGTTAATGCTTTTTCCGAATACGTATTTACGATTGTCTTAGCTGTTAACGGATTACGCACTTGATCCATACGCATATCGAGTTTGGCATCGACACGGTAACTAAAGCCGCGACTGCCTTCATCAAATTGCGGACTACTCACCCCAAGATCACCAAGAATTTTATCAACCGTCGTAATCCCCCGTTTTAAGAGTTCACTTACGAAGTCGGTGAAGTTCGCGTGAATTATTGTGTAGTTTGTGGCAACTTTCTCGAGAATTTTATTTGCTTCACTAATTGCCGCAATGTCTTGGTCAAAGGCGTAGAGATGGCCTTCAGGAATTTGTTTTAGTATTTCTTGACTATGGCCAGCGCGGCCCAGTGTTAAGTCAACAACAATGTCTTTTGGTTGTAACGCGAGTCCACTAATTACTTCGTGAAGTAATACGGGAACATGTTTACTCATTCGTCCCTCGCGGTAAGCTTTGGGCGAGTGTTTCTAAGTTCGTCCGTGCTTCGGCTTCATATGCTTCATACTTTGCACTGTCCCAAACTTCGAGATGATCACCAACGCCAATAACGGTAACGCTTGTACTTAGTCCGTATTTTTTTAGAATCCGCACATGCAAGGTGACGCGACCGGCGTTATCGACATCAAGCGTTTCAATACTTGCGTACATTGTTCGCATATAAGCCCGCGCATTTGCGTCTTTATAGTTTTGACTTTCAAGGTACGCTAATTCGCGGTTATAAGCATCTTCCGGATAAATACTAATTGCGCCATCGAAGCCTTGGAGAATGTAAAGGGTTTTTAATTCCTTTAATTTTTCACGAAAAGTGGCGGGGACAACAAGGCGTCCCTTGGCATCTAAGTTATGGTAATAAGTGCCAAAAAATTTCATCTCCCACTTTCTCCCACTTGTGATAACTTAATTATACATAAAGGACATATTGTTGTAAACAAAAAGAATTACAAAATAGAAGGTTTTACAATAATGGCTATAGAAACCTTTAATACAAAATGAATGTAATATAATAAGAATTGCCAAACAACAAGGTTCCGGGTGATTACCTAAGTTGTGTTGTTTGGCGATAACCTCCTGAAGGTAATCACCCCGAACTTTCAACATCAGGAGGTTTTTTATTATGGAAATAACGTGTCCAAATTGTGGGGGC
>WPCH01131947.1_pt1 | contig 18700 bp, 20 predicted proteins | sample 5399881 | NCBI WGS metagenome assembly WPCH01 (sample SAMN12869468, study PRJNA574797) | sludge metagenome | isolation source: wastewater treatment of pH5 | place: China:Beijing | collected 2019-05-20
CTCCTGATCCAGGGGGAGAGTCATCGGCAGAGAAAAACGGTCGAGCGCGCAGTGTAGTAGTAGCCAGTTAGGTAAAGCGAGGAGAGAAACCATGCGTTTTGTCCTGCTATGTGATGCTTCCCAGCCTCAGAAGGTGGCTTCCATTTGCCGCAAGGGGGGGCTAGGTGTAGAGATACAGTCTTTTTCCAACCCTGGCTACCCTGACCTCCATCCTGATGGGATCCAGCGTCACCTGGGCCTCTATGAATCGTTACAGCCAAGGGCACTACATGGACCTTTTGGGGATCTTAGTCCCGGTAGTTGTGACGCCCGAATTCGCGAGGTTACTAGGGAGCGTTTTGAGTTTGCCTATGAGTATGCTCAGAAGCTAGATGCTAAGCATGTAATTCTCCATCATGGCTACGTACCGAACACCAACACCTATGGTGGTTGGATGAAGCGGAGTCTGGAGTTTTGGGAAGATTTCTTGGTCAGCAAAAGTTCAGAGGTAACATTCTACCTGGAAAATCTGCTGGAGGTTGACACTAAATTAATCGGTGATGTTTTACGGAAAGTCAACCATCCCAATCTCCAGGCTTGCCTGGATCTTGGTCATGCTTTTTGCCATGGTAAACTACCGGTTCAAAAGTGGGTGGAGGAGCTTGGGGAGCTTATAGGTTACGTACACTTCCACGATAATCTGGGGGATCAGGACGCCCACTTGTCTTTAGGGCAGGGCCGTTTGCCCCTCGATCAGATCTGTTACACTCTTGAACAAGTGGTCCCCGACGCGATTTGGGCTCTTGAAGTTGGAACGGATAACCTGGAGGATTCGTTATTTTGGTTGGAAACCCATGGGTATCTCCCCTTTGGTGAGACCTAGGGTATGGATACGGCGGAGTTTGTCTTTCAGAAGATGGATCTCGGGGCGGCACTAGCCGTCGTTCAGTGGGAATACCCCACACCCCACCATGTGTATAATTTGCATGGCTCAATTCTAGCCATAACCCGCTTGGTCGATGGACCTTATTTTTCGGTTTACTTTGGTGAGGAACTGATGGGTTTTTTTTGCTACGGGGCTGCAGCCCAGCTTAAGGTGGGTAAGGGGCATGTGCTTTATGTCTCTCGGGAGTACTTGGACATTGGCCTAGGTATGCACCCCGCTTGGTGTGGCCGCGGCTTAGGAGTGGAGTTTGTTCGTTCGGGCCTAGTGTTTGCCAAGGATCAAGATTGGCGAGGTGGTTTTAGGCTAACGGTAGCGGCGAATAACGCCAGGGCTTATGCAGTCTATTCCCGCCTAGGCTTTAAGGCTATTGGATCCATTTCTTGGGATGACAGGTTTAGTTCTGACTTTGTTGTAATGACTTTAGATGAATTCGGGCCAACTCCAGCAGAATCGTAGGCTCGTTAAGGGAGGGGTCCTCCAGTACTTGTTCTAACAAGTGCTGGAGGACTTTTCCCACTGTGGGTCCTGGTTGGAGGTTGAGGCCGTGTAGGAGGTCATGACCATTAATGCTTAACTCTTTGACTGAGAGGGCATGTTCCCCGGCCAGGATTTCGTCAAATCTTGCAACGAGGTCGCCGCCAAAAGAAACGATATCCCTGGGATTCACGTTCATACCCGCTAGATCAGCTTGCCGCAGTTTGACTAGATCGTAGGCTCCTTCGACACCGACTTTGGCAAGAAAACGACGGATTTCTCGGTCGGAAGAGTGGGGATGGACAGAAAACATATGGTGGGAGATGAGGCGGGCGACTTTTTCTATGAGTTCATTACTGGCCCGCAATCGCCCAAGGATCCCTTCCGCAACTTCGGCGCTGATCTGCGCATGGTCGCGTTTCAGACTTTGCAGTTTCCCCACGTCATGGAGCAAAGCAGCCCATCGTAACTCCAACTTCGGTTGGGCAAAGTGAGCTGAGATCATGACATGGCCCAAGAGGTCATAGGGATGCCTCCCCCCAGGCGATACGCCGTGTGCGGTCGCAAGTTCGGGGATGATTTCCTCCAGCAGACCGCTTGTGTACAGCGTTTCCAGAGCAGAGTACAGCTCTTTCCCTAGGAGCATCTTATTGAATTCACTAAGGATTCTTTCTGGGCTAACAGTGGTCAGCAATGGGGCTAATTCTGGTAGGGCGAGCCTGATTTTCTTGTCGATTTTAAACCCCAAGGCAGCCTGAAAACGCACCAGCCTCAGCATACGCAGGGGGTCTTCCCGAAAACGGTCCATGGGCCTTCCGACGGCCACTAAGAGCTTTTTTCGTAGGTGCTTGACTCCCGAGAAGGGATCGACGGTTTTTTGGTTTAAGGGGTCATAAGCTAGAGCATTGATAGTAAAGTCCCGCCTGCTTAGATCTTCGACAATTTGATCCGTAAATGCGACATAATCCGGGTGACGGCTATCACTGTAAGGGCCATCACTGCGCATTGTGGTGATTTCTATAGATTCACCTTGGACCAAGACTGTGATAGTGCCGAATTGCTTTCCGGTAGGGATGGAATGATCAAAGATGCTTTGGACAACATTTGGTGCGGCGTCTGTGGCGATATCCCAGTCAGTGGGGTGGAGACCTAGGTAGCTATCGCGGATCGCCCCGCCGACGAGGAAGGCCTGGTAATCCTGGTCAGACAGAATCTCACATGCCTTAAGGGCTGACGGGGGGATGTTGATACGCATCATTCTTCCTCCTTTGTAGATCAACCTTTGTTTCTCCATATAGGCCCTCTTTTCCTATTCCGCGAAGGAAACTTACCACTTTTGGGGAACTCTACTACAATATACTAAAGGGAGGACTGCTTGGATGGCGAACAAGGTATTCGTCGAGTTTGGTGACTTAACGAAAGCACGATTCTTAGAGCGCCCGAATCGTTTTATCATACGCTGTTGCCTTGACAATACAGGTGAAACGGTACAAGCCCATCTAGCGGATCCTGGGCGTTTGAAGGAGCTGTTGTTACCGGGCGCAATGCTTTATTTACGCCCTGCGGGCAATTCTAATCGTAAAACGCAGTGGTCGGCTTGTTTGGTGCAGGTACCTGGAGGAACCACTCTAGTATCTCTCGAATCCACCATGGCCAATCGTCTTGTAGCTAAGGCCTTAGCAAGCGGCGCCATCCCAGAACTCGCCAAGTGGGATTGCAAGCGTGCTGAGTATACCCACGGCAAGTCACGCCTCGACTTTTACTTAGAAGACGCTAAGGGTAGGCGGTTGCTGTTGGAGGTAAAAAGTTGTACCTTGGTGGAGGATGGCATCGCCATGTTTCCCGACGCCGTCACTGAACGAGGAAAGCGACATGTCCACAAGTTGACTAGGCTCAAGGTCAGTGGTGAATTTGAAGCAGTGGTGCTCTTTGTCGTGCAGAGGGGAGACGCAAAATTGTTTCGGCCTGCAAAGCATATTGACCCTGCCTTTGCCTCAAGCCTCAAGGTAGCGCATGACAACGGGGTGAAGTTGCTCGTATACAATGCAGTGCTAGATGTAGCCGGCATCACATGGGGACGAACACTGCCCATAGACTTTTCCTCGGAGGTTGGTCCAATGGTTTCTACTATCTTCATGCAGACAAACATTGCGGTGATCTGGGATTTTGACAAAACGCTGATCCCAGTTTATATGCAGTATCCGTTATTTAGGCGCTACAATGTGGATGGCCGGGTTTTCTGGCGCGAGGTGAACTCCCTTCCAAAGTATCTCACCCGGGATGGGCAAGAAATGGTGGCTGAGGATAGTATCTATCTTAATCATATTTTGACCTATGTCAGAGCAGGGATATTTAAAGGCTTGAGTAACCGGCTGCTACGGCAACTAGGCGGCGAGCTGGAGTTCTATCCTGGATTACCCGAGTTCTTTCCTGCAGTAAAGGAACATGTGGCAAGCAACCCCCTGTTTAGTAAATATGACATAAAAGTGGAACACTATATTGTTAGTACAGGGCTTCGTCAGATGGTTCTAGGAAGTAAGATTGCCAAGCACACTGACGGCATTTGGGCCTGCGAATTTGTAGAACATCGGTTTCCACCCGGCTACCTCAAGCAAGAACCACCCATGGTGGATGATCAAGAAGTTACTATCCAAGACATTAGTTTTATTATTGACAATACGACCAAGACCAGGGCTATCTTTGAGATTAACAAGGGTGTCAACAAGATTAGAGATATAGATGTGAACACTAATATCCCCAAAGAAGACCGCCGGATTCCTTTTCAAAACATGATTTATGTGGCTGATGGTCCTAGTGACGTTCCTGTTTTTTCCCTCGTGAATCAAAATGGAGGGAGAACCTTCGGTGTCTACTCTAAGGGCTCTAGGGAAGAGTTTGCTCAAGTGAATGAGCTGCAAAAACAAGGGCGTGTTCATTCCTTTGGTGAGGCAAATTATGAACCACACACTCAGACTTATATGTGGATTATGAATGCAGTGGATGAGATCGGGGACGCGATTGTAAAGAATAGAGAATGGGTATTGAAGAACAGAACAGGCGAGTCTCCGAGACATATACAAAACGAACAGGGGGAGTAGGGGTGAAGAACGTTCTTGAACAGTGGGGTTCGAAGTTTGCGGGAGCACGAAGCACATCTCTGCTAGATGGAGTGTGGCGGTTGGAACTCGACGACAAGACCTATATCCTTAAGCGTAGATCAAACCGTACCCGTGCCTGGGAGGAATACGATTTGCTGAAATGGCTATCTGAGCATGACCAGCCCATTTCACTTTTCCTTTTCACAACAGAGGGGGTACCGTGGGCAGAGTATCAGGGATCGTTTTATGTCCTTTATCTTTATTTGGACGGAACCCCAGGTAACGAGCTTCCCCTGCTTAATCAGACTTTGGCGCCGGAAATCGGTGCTGCACTAGCTGGATTGCACCAGGCCTTAGACGGCTACGGAGCAAGCACACATTTTCCTGAATTCGGGCTTTTCCACGAAGTATCAAGCTACGCCTGGCCCGCTGTTCAGAGTTATTCGTCCCAGAAATTTCACTCTCGGTTGCACGATCTTGCTCAGGCTATTGGTACAAACTTCGTAAATCCATATGAGGCACTGCCTAGGCAGTTGATCCACAGAGACATCCACCTGGGCAATCTGGTGTTTCGTGACGGCCGTGTGGTAGGGGTTTTGGACTTTGATCGTGTGCGAATTGGGATCCGACTTTTTGATCTTTGCTATTTGGCCACCGGGGTTTTGAGTAGGGGGTTTAATGAAACCAAGACAAGGGAAGGATGGCTAAGCTTTGTTCAGGATTTGATCAAGGGCTACGGAACTGTCAAACCTCTGGAGAAGACGGAGGGGTATGTTTTCTTATACGTCATCTACCTGATTCAACTGCTTTTCATTGCTCATTACTTGGATGAAGGGAATACAGTCCTAGCTGACCTGAACTTAGGAATTTTGTTTTGGGTCTTTGACCAACACGACTATTTTCAGCCCGTCATCGAGAAAACAGTCAGTATGGCTAATCGGGATGTGATGCGGTGAAACAGAAAGATGAGTTAGGTGCTTTTCTGCAGGGGTTATTTCTAAGGCAGGAATTGTTAGCTTGCACATTAAGCAAACTGCGAAGCAAGGAGACGCCCTATCAAAAAGTGTCGTTGCGGCCACTAAAATTAAAGGGTAACTTAGTTTACCAGGTGACATATCACTATACGCAGCGGGAAATTCACGAGAATCTTACAGGGGAAGAAGGCGAAAAGCTCATTTTGGAACTCCTAGGGGAGGTGTTTCGCCAGGGTCACTTCTTTACACCCTCCGCTGATTGGCAGGTTCTCGTGAGCAAAAAGGGTGCTATCAAGTTGTTGGAGCATCTGCCATCACGGCAAGTAGAAGAGCTGGATTTGGACCATAATCGGGCCAAGCAATACATCTTGCAGGAGGGCACGCCCGATGCTTTCCTGGTTGAGCTCGGCGTCATGAACCGAAGTGGCAAAGTCTTAGCAAAGCGTTACCACAAGTTTCGGCAGTTGAATAAGTATCTAGAAATCGTTGCAGACTGCATTCCTTTCTTGCTTAGGGACAGAAAGTTACCGCTTCGAATTGTGGACTTTGGGAGTGGCAAAGCATATCTTACGTTTGCACTCTACCATTACTTGGTAGAGCAGCTCAAGTTGGATGTGCAGATCATCGGTTTAGATCTTAAAGAGGATGTCGTAACCTTTTGTAACAATATGGCTACAAAACTTGAGTATGGGCAACTGGAGTTTTTCCACCAAGACATTAGGGATTTCCAGGCCCCGGGACCAGTGGACTTTGTCGTGTCCTTACATGCCTGCGATGTTGCGACAGACTATGCTTTGGCTCAAGCGGCCCAGTGGGGGGCCCAGGTGATCCTGTCCGTACCTTGTTGTCAGCACGAGATATTTGCACAATTAGACCATGGACGTCATCCTGCCCTCTTGGAGCATGGGATTCTTAAGGAGCGGGTGGCTGCGTTGCTCACCGATGCTGCCAGAGCCAAGTTGCTGGAGATCGAAGGCTATGAGGTGCGGGTGATGGAGTTCATTGATTTGGAGCATACGCCAAAGAACTTACTTATACGGGCTTTTCAGCAACCCAAATCAGGAAATCATCAAGCTATCAGGGATTATGCTCAGTTCAAGGAATTTTGGGGCATTACCCCTACACTGGAGATCCTTTTGTCAAGAGAGGGTTAAGGCCCATCCCTTGACAGTGGACGTAGTTGTGCTAAAGTGGATAAGAAGGAAGCTATAGGAGAGGATACGCTGATGGATACGAATAGCAACACCCCATCCAATTTTATTCGAAATATTATCGATGAGGATCTGGCCAGCGGTAAACATCAGGCCATTGTCACTCGTTTCCCACCTGAGCCTAACGGCTATTTGCACATAGGGCATGCGAAGTCTATTGGGCTGAATTTTGGTATAGCTAGAGATTACAACGGAACTTGCCATTTGCGCTTTGATGACACAAATCCCGAGAAGGAAGAAACAGAGTATATTGAGAGCATCATGCGTGATGTAAAGTGGCTCGGCTTTGACTGGGGCCCCCATCTTTATTATGCCTCGGACTACTTTGGGCAGCTCTATAGCCTTGCCGTGGAGTTGATTAAGCAGGGCAGGGCCTATGTTTGCGAGTTGAGCGCTGAAGAAATTCGCAATTACCGGGGTACGCTAACAGAGCCAGGAAAAGATAGTCCCTACCGCAATCGCTCTGTAGAAGAGAACTTAGATTTGTTTGAGAGAATGAAACAGGGCGAATTCGAGGAAGGTAGTCATGTCTTGCGGGCGAAAATCGATATGGCCTCGCCAAATATAGTGATGCGCGATCCCACCTTGTATCGGATTCGCAAAGTTGCCCATCACCGCACAGGGGATGAATGGTGTATTTACCCGATGTACGATTTTACCCATTGTTTGTCGGATGCCATAGAGAGTATTACGCACTCCATCTGCACTTTGGAGTTCGAGAACAATCGGGCTCTCTATGAATGGATTTTGGAACAGGTCTTTCCAGAACCCCATCCCCGCCAGATAGAGTTTGCCAGGCTCAACCTAACTTACACCATGATGAGCAAACGTAAGCTTTTGGAGCTCGTGACCAGAGGTGTCATCAATGGGTGGGATGATCCCCGCATGCCAACCCTTTCTGGTTTGCGCCGACGGGGTTATACGCCTGCTGCGATCAGGGATTTTGCCGAACGCATTGGGGTATCTAAAGCTAATAGCATGGTGGATTACGCCTTCTTAGAGCATTGTTTACGTGAAGATTTAAACGCAACGTCACCACGGACGATGGGTGTATTGCGGCCACTGAAGGTGGTCATCGAGAATTATCCAGAAGGACAGGTAGAGTTAGTGGAGGGTGTAAACAATCCGCAGGATCCAAAGGCGGGTACACGTCAGATTCCCTTTGCCCGGGAGATCTATATCGAGGAAGAAGACTTCATGGAAGATCCACCGAAGAAGTTTTTCCGTTTAGCTCCAGGTCGTGAGGTGCGTTTGCGTTTTGCCTACTTTATCACCTGTACCGACGTGATTAAGGATGACCAAGGCAGGATCGTGGAGATTCGTGCCACCTATGATCCTGAGACCAAGGGTGGTTCTGCCCCAGATGGGCGTAAGGTCAAGGCAACAATGCACTGGGTGGCAGCCGATCACTCCTTGCCAGCCGAGGTGCGAATTTATGATCATCTCTTCAATACGGAGGACCCCAGCGTTGGGGAAATTGACGAAATTTTGAACCCCAACTCTCTAGAAATACTCACTGGCGCAAGAGTTGAGCTAAACCTCAAAGATGCAAAGCCTGAAGAAAAGTTCCAGTTTGAACGCCAGGGATACTTCTGTGTGGATGCAGATTCGACACCGGAAAGTTTGGTCTTTAATCGGACCGTTGCTCTGAGGGATACTTGGTCGAAAGTCAAGGATCAATAAGTCGAAAAAGTAGTAATTGAAGAAGTGCCCACGGCTGCATTGAACTGTGGGCACTTTTTTAGGTTTACTTATGTTTGGGCCAACTCTATCCCGAATATACATGGGAGAAAGGGGGGGCAAATAATGTCTCGTTGGAACATATTGATAATACCCAAGCGTCTGTTGGGGTATATGCTACTAGCCCTTATCGTGGTAGCTCTCATTGCAGCTTATCATTCCTATCCTCTTGGTCTATACACCGTAACCATGGTGGCCCAGGACATTCTTTATGATGTCATGCTCGACCCGGGACACGGGGGTATCGATCCTGGCGCGATTGGAGCAGGGGATCTTTATGAAAAGCATTATGTCCTGGACATCGTACTGCAAATGGCTGAACACTTGCGTTCCCACGGGCTAAAGGTGGGGTTGACGAGGGAGACGGATCGTGACGTAAGCCACCTGTTCAGCGAAGGCACTCGCCACCGGAGGGACTTGCTCGGACGTTTCAAACTGATGAACCAGGCCCATGTGGGGATCAGCATCCACGCCAACGCTTCCAAAGACTCCGGGGAATCGGGAGCCCTCGTCTTATACATGAAAAATGAATATATCGATCAGATTTATGCCCAAATCATCTTGGAGGAGTTAGAAAGAGTACAGGTTCTGAACGAACCGCGACCCCTTCCTAGGACTACACTGATGCTGCCTAAGGCCACCCCCCCTGTTTTGTTGGTGGAAGTTGGCTTTATGTCTAACCCCGATGACTTAGAAAGGATCCAAGACCCCCAATTTCGCACAAATGTAGCCCATGCCTTGTCTACCGGCGTCCTACGCTTCATCCAATGGCGTGACGGAGAACAGAGTGAGGTTACCCCTTGAGTGATGCCAATAGTACCTGTATAACTGTATTCAAAACGGGCACGATCTCTAGGATATAACTGTCAAAGTCTTCTGGTGCAGTGCTATCCGCTAGATCGGAGATGGCACGGATGATCAGATGAGGAACTTGGTTGATGGACGCCACCTGACCAATAGCGGCCCCTTCCATTTCTACGCACATAGCTTCAGGGAAGAAACCCGAAATTTTTTGTTTTTCTTCTGGAGAACTGATAAACTGATCTCCTGAGACGATTAAACCTTGGTGAACTCTGTTGTTGCCAACAACTTCAACCGCAGTTTGGGCAGCAACCTCCAGTAAGACTGCGTCAGCTTTAAACGCGCTCGTGGCCAAACGAGGGATAATACCTCTAGCGTGACCAAATTCACCGACATCAAAGTCGTGCTGTAGGGAATTGGTCCCAAGGACTATGTCACCAATTTTTACCTGTGGACTTAGACCGCCGGCGACACCGCTGTTAAGGATCAAGGACGTATCGAAGTGGTCAATAATAAACTGGGTAGCCAGGGCAGCGTTTACTTTCCCGATTCCACAACGGGCTATGACAACCTGCGTTTCACCGAGTCTACCAGTAAACATGGGTAGGTTGACTAAGGGGGAGGGCACGGGAGTTGCCAAGGTCAAGGCTGCCCACAAAGCCTCTACTTCTTCGTCCATAGCGCCAATAATTGCAATGTGTTCTTCCACATGGATCACCTCATTTTCAGTTTACCATAAAGGAAATCTCGAGGGAAGGTATGGAGTGTTCGCTGTCGTATTCCTACATGAGAAAACATAGCGCACAACAGGAGATGGTTACATGAGAAAACTGGATTTTACTTATAGATATGCTAGTCCGTTTGTTTCTGCTGCGGAAGTAGAGCATATGGCGCCTGCAGTAGCACTTGCCCATGAGCAACTACACACAGCCAATGGGCCTGGCAGTGACTTTTTGGGATGGTTGGACCTGCCAGTGGACTATGATCGCAGTGAGTTGGATCAGGTTAAAGAAGCTGCTAAACGAATTCAAGGGAATTCCGACGTCCTCATTGTCATCGGAATTGGTGGTTCTTACCTGGGTTCCCGGGCAGCCATAGAAATGTTGACACATTCCTTTTATAACCTGCTTGGCTCGACAAAACGTACGACTCCGCGAGTTTTGTTTGTCGGTCATGTTATCAGTGATGTATATCTACAGGATCTGCTGGAACTCGTGGAAGATCTCGATTTCTCGGTCAACGTTATTTCTAAGTCAGGTACCACCACCGAGCCTGCCATCGCCTTCCGTGTATTTAAAGATCTGTTGGAGAAAAAGTACGGGATCGAGGGTGCTAGAGAGAGGATCTATGCAACCACAGACGCTCAGGCAGGAGCTCTTAGATCCATGGCCACAGCCCGTGGTTACACTACCTTTGTGATTCCTGATGCGGTGGGCGGTCGTTATTCGGTCCTAACGCCGGTAGGGCTCTTACCTATGGCGGTGGCGGGGATTGATATCGACCAGGTTTTAGAAGGTGCCGCGACTGCCCATCAGTGGTACCAAACGCCAGCCTTACAGGAAAATGCCGCTTACCAGTATGCTGCCCTGAGAAACATTCTTTATCGCAAAGGAAAGGTCATAGAGATTCTGGTGAATTATGAGCCCTCCTTGCAGTATTTTAGCGAGTGGTGGAAGCAACTCTATGGTGAGAGCGAGGGGAAGGATCAGAAGGGGATCTTTCCAGCTAGCGTTAATTTCACGACGGATCTTCACTCGATGGGGCAGTTTATCCAAGATGGGTCACGCAACATCTTTGCCACCACGATGTGGGTGCATGAAACGGGGAAAGAGTATGCCATCCCAATCAGTACTGATGATGGCGATGGTTTGGGCTTTTTGGCGGGACGCACTCTGCGCCATGTCAACAACAATGCTTTTCAGGGCACGCTTTTGGCTCACACCGATGGCGGAGTTGCCAACCTTGTGTTGGAGATTCCAGCAATAAATCCCTTCTATTTCGGTTCATTGGTGTACTTTTTTGAGAAAGCATGCGCTATCAGCGGCTATCTCTTGGGGGTAAATCCGTTTGATCAGCCTGGTGTTGAGGCATATAAGAAAAACATGTTTGCTCTACTGGGGAAACCTGGGTTTGAGGACCTACGAAGGCAGCTCCAACGGAGGTTAAAATAGGAGGATTTCATGAAACAGAGTCTTTATCCACTGATCTTTCAACCCATTTACAAGGAGAAGATGTGGGGGGGGAGGCGATTTCGAGATTTGCTCGGTCGATCCTTGCCAGGAGGCCTTATCGGCGAAAGTTGGGATGTGTCAGCCCACCCCCACGGCACAAGCGTGGTGGCAACGGGGCACCTAGCTGGAAGAAGCCTGACTGGATTGATGCGTGAATACGGAGAGGAACTGGCAGAGGGAGAAGATTTTCCTCTGCTACTCAAACTCATCGATGCACAGCAAGATCTTTCGGTCCAGGTCCATCCCGACGACAACTATGTGCGCAAATACACCAATGAGCTTTGGGGTAAGACTGAAATGTGGTATATTATCCATAGTGAACCTGGTGCGTGGATCATCTGGGGCTTGCGGCCGGGAGTAACAAAACAAGAGTTAACAAGGGCCGTGAACCAAGGAGGAACCGCACTTATGGCGTGCCTCAACAAGGTACCTGTCAGAGCCGGGGAGCTGTATCCGATTTCGGCAGGTTTAGTCCATGCTTTGGGAGCTGGTATAGTTGTGGCCGAAATTCAACAGAGCTCCGATACTACTTTTAGAGTCTATGATTGGGATCGCGTCGATGATTCGGGACAGGCACGGGAACTCCATGTTGAACAGGCTCTGGAAACAATTGACTTTTCCCCGGAGGCGCTAGATCCTGCTTATCAGTTGTCTCGCTGTAGCGAGCATTTTCAACTGAAAATTCTGGAAAAACCTCACAATTATCCCTTGGATGTTCGACCTGGATTTCAAATTCTTACTTGTTTAGGAGCTTCGGCCGATCTTGTGTGGAGTCGGGGCACCACTAAGTTGGTCCCGGGGCAATCCTGTCTGCTTCCAGCTTCGCTAGGTCCTTGTAGGCTGAGCACGGCAGGTGTAGTGCTACAGAGTACTGGTGCGATGCGGGAGTGAGTGTTCATGTGTAAACATGTCTTAATCCTCTTACCACTGATCGTGGCAACTTTAGAACTGATCACGCGGCTTTACCATGCAGGGGGAAACCTAGTCTGCTTGTCGTTGATTGTTGTGATGTTTGCCATTGTCCCAAAGAAGTGTCGGTTTAGAGATTGGCAAAAAGTCTACCCATCTGCCTTGATAAGTGCGGGGGGAGCATTGGTGACTTTTCTTCTGGCAAATCACCTGAACTTAGGTCCTCTCATAGCGTCGGCTGTGGTAGGACTGGCAGGAGCAGCTTTTCTCGCAGAGCGACACCAGCTCACATTGTACTTGGGTGCCTTTGTGGGGATGAGCTCTGTGGTCCGTTTTCCCTCTATAACCCTTTTGATTGTTGCGGGTTTGTTAGGGGGAGTGCTTTGGGAAGTTCTCAATGATACGTGGAATGGCGTCGGAGGCAGGCTTGGGACGGTGGCCGCGACAGCAGTCTTGGTTGTCCTCCTCACGCTAGGAGGTGGGCTGTAGTGTCCTTCATCGTGGGGCTTGGTCTCGGGTTACTGTGGGGCTTTTTAGGTCATATGCTGCGGCAAAAAACCAAGTTGTCTGTGGTGGCGGTATCATCTTTGTTAACACTTGTTGCTGCCCTTGTCTGGCCCCAAGTGTTTGCCGATGGTTATGTGTATGCGTTGATCTGTACGGCCGTTTCCTATGTGATGATGTCAAGCTCACATCGCCTCGCTAAGTTGTGGGAAACCCTCTTAGTCAGCGGTATTTGCGCTCTAGTGGTATTCCTTGGACAAGACGTTCTTGTGGGTGTGGGTGGACGCCTTGGAACCCTTGCAGCTTTGTCTGTCCTTATCTTTACCATTCCCAAGGCTCACAAGGGACAGTTCGGTCGTGGAAAGGGGTAGAATAGCATTGAAAAAAATCATAATCACCTTTGTCTTGGTATTGATAGCCTTAAGCAATCCGGTTTATGGCAATGAACTCCAGGTAGTCACAACCTTCTCCATCTTAGAAGATTTTGTAGCTCAAGTTGGGGGAGACAGGGTAGTAGTGAATTCGTTGGTGCCCCCTGGTACAGATCCCCATAGCTGGGAACCGACTCCTAGGGAGGCTAGAATGGTTGCCCAGGCTGACCTCCTTGTTGCTAACGGAGGAGGTTTCGATGACTGGTTATTAGATTTAGTGGCAAACGCGGCTAGGGCCGATAGCCCTGTGCTGTTTGCCTCTCAAGGCCTTGAGGCCATCGATCATCAACACGAGCATGGAGGGGACGAGGGCGATCACCATGGAGACCCCCACTATTGGTTAAGCGTTCCCAACGCCATATTCTATGTTGAACAAATTACGCAAAGTTTAGTGGCTCTATCTCCTGAAAATGCCCCCTACTTTCGGGAACGCTCTAAGACGTATATCGAGAAACTTGCTGAGCTTGATGCATGGATGGTAGGCCAATTCGAAGCGATACCTAGACAAGATCGAGTCATCGTGACTTATCATAATGCTTTCAGCTATTTATCGGAACGGTATGGGTTCGAAGTTGCGGAGTTCCTGGTGGTCAATCCGGAGGGGGAGCCCTCGCCGAGGGACTTGGCCAAGCTAGTGGATCTACTACGAGGCACGAAAAGTAGCGCTGTATTCACTGAGCCACAGCTTTCTAGCGGCAATCGTTACATGCAAGCGTTGGCAAAAGAGATCAAAGGTGAGGTCTATACTCTTTTTAGCGACAGCCTCAGCAAAGAGATTACTACCTATGTGGCGATGATGGAGTACAATACGCGAACCTTAGTGGAGGCCCTACAATAATGTCTCACATGCATTCGACTGACTTAGCCGTGAATATTGAGAACCTAACCGCAGGATATCCCGACAAGGTGGTCATCCCTGATCTCACTTGGCAGGTGCCGCGGGGTACTCTATCCGCAATCATTGGTCCAAATGGGGGCGGCAAATCCACCTTGCTCAAGACAGCGATTGGCCTGCTCCCACCCTTTAACTACACTACTATGGAGCTCTTGGGGGAAAGTCCACGCAAGGTTCGCAGCAAGGTCGCCTACTTACCCCAGCAGGAAGAAGTTGATTGGAGTTTTCCCATTACTGTCCTGGATGTGGTACTACAAGGTCGTTTGCTCAAGCACGGTTTTTGGGGTCGTTCTTCTAAAGAAGATCAGCTTGTAAGCCATGAGGCCATTGAATTCTTCGGACTAGAGAAACACAAGCACACCCAGATCGGCTCCCTAAGTGGCGGACAGCGACAAAGAGTTTTTTTGGCCCGGGCCCTCGTGCAAAAGGCTGAACTTATTCTCTTAGATGAACCCTCCACCGGACTTGACGCCAATGCGCAGCATGAGTTAGCAGATTTGTTCTGGTCCTTACGTCAAGAAGGAAAGACCATTGTTGCCGCTACTCATGATTTGAACTGCCTTACCGAGTGCTTTGACCATGTTTTAGCCTTAGATGGACATGCCTTGGTAGAGGGGAAACCAGAGGAAGTACTGACGGAGGCTAACATGGTGCGTCTATTTGCGAGACATTTCCCCAAAGTGAGGCCTTCAGGGGAGGTGACCTTGCATGACCATTGATCTCCTGATTGAGCCATTTCAATATGGCTTTATGGTACGAGCCTTTATAGGTACAGGCTTAGTGGCCATTATTGCTGCGGCCATTGGTACCTTTGTGGTACTAAAGGGATTGGCCTTTATGGGAGATGCCATCGCCCACACGGCCTTTACTGGGATCGCATTGGCCCTAATTTTGGGAATTAGTATTTATGTAGGTGCGTTGTTTTTTGCACTTTTGACGGCCTTGGGCGTCGTCTTCTTAACCCGGGTTTCTAGAGTGAGAAATGACACCGCCTTGGCGATTCTGTTTACTGGGGTGTTTGCCCTAGGCATAGTTCTACTCTCGGGGACCTCTGGTTTTGGAGGCGATCTAAATAGCCTGCTCCTGGGTTCTGTGATGGCGATTCAGACCCAAGAGATCTATTTAATGGGCTCTGTGGGCTTGGCTTTAAGCGTTGTTCTAGTCCGTTTCCTTCAGCACTTTGTCTTGGTATCCTTTGACCCCATTGGAGCAGAGGCAGCGGGCTTTCCGGTAGCCTTCTTTCAAAGTCTTTTGTTGATGATGATTGCTGTGGCTATCGTAATTGCTATCCAGTCGGTAGGCGTTGTTTTGGTGGTGGCCCTGCTAATTACTCCCGCGGCTACAGCTAGCCTGCTCACGAAAAATATGAAGAAGCTCATTCTCTTGTCCTCCGTTTTTGGCCTGTTTTCGTCTTTTTGCGGCCTATATGTATCTTACTTTTACGCAGCACCGCCTGGAGCAACAGTCGTTCTCGTGGCCACAGTATTTTTTGGACTAGTGCTGGGAGTTCAGAGACTGCGCAGGGCGCTGATCTAGGAGGGTGTGCATGCTAAATAATCCCTATGTCCTGACAACCACCGTGCAGGCAGAGGAAGAGGGTGTTATGGTCAAGGACATTGTTTACGGGCGTCTGGATCTCAGCCGTGGTTTGTTACGCCGGATGAAGCGAGGCGGAGGGATCTACCTTAATGGGAAGAGAGACTATCTAACCAGGCGGGTTGTGGCTGGAGACACTATACAGATAGTCTTTTTTGATGAAAAGACAAAGATGGAACCCCAAGACATTGCCTTCAATATTGTGTATGAGGACGATTATCTGTTGATTGTCAACAAGGAAGCGGGGATGCCTGTACATCCCACTGGGGCCTATCAGGAAGGGACCCTGGCCAATGCCTTGGCCCACTATTGGCGAAAGATCGGTTTAGACACCAAGGTGCGTTTGGTACACCGTATTGATAAAGATACATCGGGCCTAATTATGGTTGCAAAAGAACCTTACACCCTGCAAAAACTTCTACAGCAACTGAGTCGCAGAGAGTTGGTGAGGGAGTATCTTGCTATTGTAGAGGGTCCCATGACGGAGCGGCAGGGTGTGTTGACGATGGCTATCGGTCGCTCCTTGGATCATGGAGTGAAAAGGGCAGTCGCAGAGGGGGGCAAGGAGGCTCGGACGGTGTATGAAGTGCTACAGGTCAGCCCCGCAGCGACGTTGCTTAGGGCCCGTTTAGAAAGTGGCCGGACACATCAGATCCGCGTACATTTTGCAGACTTAGGACATCCAGTAGTAGGAGATCCCCTTTATGGCAAAGGGACACCTGGGGTTTCAGGTCAAGCACTGCATGCATGGCGCCTAGAGTTTATACATCCCCGCACAGGGCAAGGGCAAATTGTGATGTGCCCTATGCCAGCCGAAATGCTAAAATTGTGGAAGAAGTGCTGGAAGGAGTAATGATTGATGTTTGAAGTGACTGGGAAGATGGTTTGGAAAGGTGCCAAGACAGGTTTGCATACTACCTGGGAGTTGGCGAAGGTGGTAGTCCCGACAGCTATGATTGTAGCTATCTTTCGGGCTAGTGGCTTGCTGGACACGATCACTGCGTTTTTTGCACCATATATGGGCTTTTTTGGTCTGTCCGGTGAAGCGGCAGTTGTTCTTTTTAGTGGTTATTTTATTAATCTATACGCGGCGGCTGGTAGTATCATGGCCTTGAATCTTACCATGAGCGAAATCACTATTTGCGCAGTCATGCTAACCTTCTGTCATTCCTTGTTGGTGGAGTTGCCCATCAGTCAAAAGGCAGGTAGTCCCATGGGCTATATCTTCCTGATTCGCTTAAGCTGTTCCCTTGCTGTGGGCTGGCTTTTGGGGGTGGTTCTACCATGAGTGTACTGTGGGACGGATTCTTACAGGGTATGCGGGGTTTGTGGACTATAGCTTTGATTGTGATTCCTATGATGATTATTTTGGAGATTGTCGAAAGCAATGGTCTGCTACAGAAACTGAATCGACTGATGTCAAAGCCTTTTAAAGCAATAGGACTTGGCGAAGATGGTGCATTTCCAGTTGTGGTCGCCATCGTTTTTGGAATCACCTATGGCTCAGGTGTAATTATCAATCATGTACGCACCGGCAAGGTGGGGCGAAAGGAGGCCAGGGTGATCGGAACCTTTATGGCCTTGGCCCATGCTCTCATCGAAGATACGATTATTTTCTGGGTTCTCGGTGCGCCTATTTTGTTACTCTTGGCACCTCGCGTAATTCTGGCTTACATCATGTCCTTTGTGGTATACAAGTTAACTGCTAAACAGGCCTCAACCCACGGGGATGACCTCGAGGTGCTGGATTAGCCAACTTTGTTCACCTGGTGTCAGGCCTAGTTGCAGTAGCAACCTTGTGCTGTCTGAATGGGGTACCAAGACGGTGATCCCAAACGGGTCGTAGACTGCATACTCAACAGTCCAGGGTAGGGTTGGGTTGAGACTCAGTAGAAACTGTATAACTGGCATCTGTCCTTGTTCGATATCAGAGGCAAGAAATGAAAGAAGTTGGGCCTGGTTTTGTGTCTGGACAGCTCGGCGCAATTGGCTGGTAAAGTCCTCGGTAGATCGTAGTAGATCTGGTGGAATCTGCGTGCCCTGTGGTCTCAGCTGGAAATTTCGCAACTCCAGTCGGCCGGCACTCTCTTGCCAAACGAGGGACGCATGATACCGCAAGCCCCGGTTTGTGGTGAAGATGACGGTAAATTGGTCCCGCATTTCACTGGAAATCTGCCCTTCAGAGAGGGGAAGACCGGCTAGATACGTTGCTAATCTAGTCTCTCGAAGTGAAGGGCTGAGTAGTGCGGCAATCTCCGTGGAATTTCTCTGATTGATGGCAGTCGTTAGCCTAGATACCTGCATCTGAACTCGGGATGTAAATTCGTTTACTACTTGGGCAGCAGGTATGACTTCTGCGATCTGATCAGCCCTGTTGTCCCTGAGTGAAAATACCGGATACCGAGGGGGCTCGCTTTGCCAGCCGACGAGCTCCCAATGTTCAGGTAGAGCCACAATGATCTTTGCAGCATCGATGGGGAAGGAGAATTCTGGAAACCACAGGCTGTTTCGGTCAAGGCTCCCCTGTATGCTTTCGGTATCTAGGAATCCTTCGTAGGCAAGACTAAAGACCTGGGGACGGACCTGCCCTAAAGTTAGGGTAACCATTGTGCCATGGGGTCCCCGTTGAACATCGTAGGAAATCAGGTCATCAGTCCAGAGCTCGGTGATTTGTGCAGTTGGAAACAATAAAAAAGATGGAGTAGAACTTACCGGTCTCATCATCACCTCTCCATGAACCCTCAAAAAACCACTCTCGGGTAAGAAAAAGACCTGCACCTCAGCTTGTGCAATTCCCCCCGTAAGAAGCAGTAACAACAGTATTACTAGACCTCTTCGCATGTATTCATCTCCTTGACTCCTTGACTACTAAGGTAGTCCATCTGATCCTATCTTGTAATGTTTTGCTTTT
>WPCH01211276.1_pt1 | contig 18564 bp, 17 predicted proteins | sample 5399881 | NCBI WGS metagenome assembly WPCH01 (sample SAMN12869468, study PRJNA574797) | sludge metagenome | isolation source: wastewater treatment of pH5 | place: China:Beijing | collected 2019-05-20
CGAGGTGATCTGATGACACCACTTTCAGGTTGCGGGCGTTGGTGCTGGCATTTCTCAGAAACTGCACGATGGCATCATCGGCTGTGCTGCCATGCCTGACGTAATGCACCTGCACGAAACCATGCTTGGCTTTGGCTGCAGTCCCTGGCGTGGCATTATCAAAAAACAACTCCACACTCACCCGCTTGAGTCGGCTGTAGTCTCCAATGAGCGAAATCAATTTATCCTCATCATCCATATCAGAGAGGTTAATGCCTGGAACTTTTGGGATCAGATTATGCCCATCAATGAGAATCTTTTTCATGGTTTAGATGCCTACGACCATTTTACTTTGGTTTTATGCTATGATGATTCGAAACTCAAGATGGTGGGCAAATGCGCAGGTTATTCCCTTTCATTTTATTAAACATCATCGTCTCCGCCGTAACCGTTCTCATCGTTTTAATGATTTGGGATGCAACCCATCGGGTTATCCCCGCGCAAGAATTGGCGCTTGGCAGTACTGCTGACGTCCAGAGCCCCATCACAGAGACGCTGCCGCCCGCGGCAGAAGGAACAATTGTCATTCAAACAGTGATCGGCGCCGGCGATCTGGTACGCGAAAGGGTTGAACTTGCCAGCGTTTCACAAGCTCCGGTAAATTTACAGGGTTGGCAGTTGGCAGGCGAGGGTTCCAACCGATTCGTTTTCCCCTCTGTAACCGTTTTTCCGGAAGGAGAACTCAGCCTTTTTACCCAGGCAGGGGTGAATACGTCTGGTGAGCTTTTTTGGGGATTGGCAGCCGCCGCTTTTAGCCCCGGAGAACTGGTTCAGTTGATCGATTCATCCGGAACTGTACGAAGCCAATATCGCATTCCTTAAAATTTCCAGCTTCTGCTCTTCGATTAAGCCGGATTAAAGTACAATCAAGTTGACGTTTAACCATTTCAGAATAAGTTTGAAGAATGGAAAAAAGGACTATGAGCCAGGCATTATATCGAAAATGGCGTCCGCGCAAATGGGACCAGGTGGTAGCGCAAGACCATATCGTGCAAACGCTGCGCAACGCAATCAAAGCGGAAAAAGTAGGTCACGCCTACCTTTTTTCCGGTCCACGGGGAACCGGTAAAACTACAACCGCCCGTCTTTTGGCGAAAGCAGTCAATTGTCTTAATTCTGACCTGGCGGAGAGACCCTGCGATGATTGCGTAAATTGTCTGGCGGTGAATGAAGGCCGGTTTCTCGACTTGATCGAAATAGACGCGGCTTCAAATACCAGCGTCGAGGATATCCGTACACTACGCGAGCGCATCAATTACTCTCCGAGTGATGGGAAGTATAAAGTTTACATCATCGATGAAGTTCATATGCTTTCGACGGCGGCGTTTAATGCCTTACTGAAGACGCTTGAAGAACCGCCAGCGCATGCGATATTTATCTTAGCCACTACTGAGATTCATAAAATACCACCCACCGTACTTTCTCGTTGTCAACGGCATGAGTTCAGGCGTATCCCAGTCGAAAAGATTGTCGATGCCTTGCAAGGTATTTGCGCAGAAGAAAAGTTCGTGGCGGATGAAGAAGCATTGCTGCTGATCGCCCGTCAATCTACCGGAGCCATGCGTGATGCAATTTCGCTGCTCGACCAGTTGGCATCCAGCGGGAAGCAAATTGATCTTGAGTTGGCGCAAACCGTTTTGGGTACAGCCACCAGCCAATTGGTATTTGATTTGATTGACGCTTTGATTAAGAATGATCCTGGCATGGGCATGCGCACCATCCATAAAGCGTTGGATGGCGGCAGCGACCCGCGCCAGTATGCGCGGCAGGTTGTTGAGTATTTGCGCAGCCTGCTGTTGGTGAAAATGGGCAATGAAAAACAGGTTGAAGCCACCAAAGAAGTGAAGAGTCGAATGCGCGAACACAGCGGTTTGCTGGAGGTTGGTTTGCTGATGAACTGGATTGACCTGTTCAACGTGGCGATCAATGATTTGCGCACCTCGTGGCAGCCCAGCCTCGCGCTTGAAGTGGCTTTTGCCCGCAGTCTCTCCCTGCGAACTGTGGAGAACCACCCGCCATTGGCGGCAGATTCGAGCACGCCAGCGCATGTACGGCCTGCGGTGACTGAGAACGCAGCCTCTACGTCGACCGCTCCGGTAATGAAGATACCCGAGATAGTTGTGGAGGGATCGATTAACGCTGCACCGACCGCTGAGCCAGAGAAACCTGCAGCAGTAAAAATTCAACCACCTGCGGAAGAGGCGTTGACCGCAGCGGAAAAATCACCCGGTTCTGTGAATAAGACGATTACTACCGAAGACATCCTCAGCATTTGGAATGAAATCAAGATTGAAGTGAAGCAGCGCCGAAAGCAGGCTGAAGCGCTCTTGAATTCACAACGGTATTTGCAGGTGAGAAATGGCACTTTGATACTTGGTTTTCCCAGTGAAGTGCTGCGTTCAAAGATGGCAAACCAGGAAAACATTGAAGTCCTGCGGCGCGTATTGACGAGTAAACTTAATGTAGACCTGCCGATTGATTGTATTTTAGTGAATGATAAGACAGGTACTGCAATCGCTGACAGCCTTGTCGAGTCGAATGGTTTGGTGGAAACTGCACTCAACCTTGGTGGAAAATTGAAACAAAAAACTGAACTCAAATAGAGGAGCGAAACATGGCAAAAGGTTTTAATCGACCCGCAGGCGGACAAGGAGGCGGCGCTATGATGGCGCAGCTCAAACGTTTGCAGGAACAAATGGAAGTGGCACAGGAACAGCTCTCGCAAGAAACGGTTACTTCTTCTGCAGGCGGCGGAGCGGTTAAAGTGACAATGACGGGAGACCAACGCTGCACAGAAGTAATCATCGAGCCTGATCTGCTAAAAGATGCCGATGCTGAAATGCTGCAGGATCTGGTGCTTTCTGCGGTTAACCTGGCGCTCGATGATTCTCGGAAAATGGCATCTGAACGGCTTGGGCCGTTGGCAGGCGGCATGCCGGGGCTGTTTTAGCGTGGCGTTCTGATGCCGATTTTACCCGCACCGATTCAAGACTTGATCACTGCGCTGGAGCGTTTGCCTGGCATTGGCCCAAAATCAGCTTCACGCCTGGCATTCTATATGTTGCGCGCACCGCAAGACCTTGTGCAGCAATTGACCAATGCGCTGCTGAATCTTAAAACTGCCACCGGCAGGTGTAAACTTTGCGCCAACTTTACTTTAGCTGACCAGGAACTTTGCGAGGTTTGCACTGACCCCGTTCGTGCTGACGGCACCATCTGCGTGGTTGAAGAACCACTGGACGTGCTGGCAGTGGAACGCACCGGCGGCTTTCATGGACGGTACCATGTATTGCAAGGGGTGCTTTCTCCGATTGAAGGCGTCGGTCCGGATGACTTGACAATTCGTGGGCTGTTGGAACGGGTACGCAGCGGGGAAGCTCGCGAGATTATTCTGGCGACCAACCCCAGCATGGAAGGGGACGCCACTGCCTTATACCTTAGGCAGCAGTTACTGCCGCTGAATGTGCGCATAACACGCCTGGCGCGCGGCTTACCCGTGGGTGGAGATCTGGAATACGCCGATCAGAATACATTATTGCGCGCGCTGGCCGGTCGGCAGGAGATGGGCTGAAAACCGAAGCTGCGCATAAAATAACAACTTTTGCAATCTCAGTTCTTACGATACCTTGATTTACTCAAATTGTATTAGTTACAAAACCCCCGGTTCCCGGGGGTTTTGGGTCATTGAGGATTTGCTCTGATGTTTATAAGCGCCTGTTACCGCTTGAAGGCAGGCAATTCCACCTTTTTCCCATCATGGTTAATGATGTAAAACGGCAGCCACACTACAGCAAAAATATCTGAGAAAATGTCGCTCTTGGCTGGTTTTAACGGGATTTCGGTAATCTCTTCGGCAATACCATCCCATTTTTCACGAGCCGATTTAACAGTTTCATCCCGTTCGTTTTTCAAGTCTTCAAGCTGTGCGACCAGCTGGTCTAATACGGTTTTCTTGGTTTCAAGTTTGTTCTGGGCTTCAGAAGCCATGCGGTTTTTTGAAAGGGTGGAAGTTAAGGTGCGCTTCTTTCCGGTCAACATACCAAAAATAGCCGAACCGCCTGTTGCAAATGTTTCCATTCTGCGCTGGTTAACCGAAGTTTCTGAGGATTTAATTGACAATTCCTGTGTTTCGATTTTCCGTTCCAAAGTAGCGATTTTTGTGTCGTATGTTTTGGCGGCTTTGTTCACATCCGCCTCGGCTGCTGTTATAACCGCTTTTTGAGCTGTTTCGAGAAAATCTTCTTCAGTTATTCCGGGCTTGCCATAGAGCTTCAGCTTTGCGTTTGTGTAGATTTTAATCCCGCCGCTGCGGAAGATCCAATCGAGAAAATCTTTTTTGATGGCATCTGTTTTCTTAATGTCTGTCAGCCAGGAAGGAACGGCATGATACTGAGTGTTCGGCAGCGGATGCATCTCCAGTTTGTTTTTATCGACTTCAGCGGTGAGCAGATCTTCCCAGCGAATCAAACCACTGCCCGGGTCTTCGAGGATGGCGGATGTCTTATCGATGTGATCAAAATTGTATTGCCGCGAAATATAACGGATCTCAGCCTGCGCCAGAATCCCGGCTCGGTACACCAATCCTTCTGAAGCAACCCCTGCGGGCAGGCTGGCGCTGCTTGCGGCCTCGCTGACACCCTGATTATTGGCGATGAAATACTCAGCTATATCACCTGGAATGGCTGGTCTGCTTGAGGACAGGCCAGAGCTTTCTCTCACCGAAGCGGTGGGTTTTGCTGCGGTTGCACCTGTTCCAGTGGCTGCGGGCAAGGCTGTATCACCAGCGCCTACCAGCGCGTTGGCTGTATCCAATTGGTCACGGGTTAATGGGCCGGCCAGAAAATTCAGTGCCCAACGGGTATTGAACAGCACCGGCGCGGATTTATGAACGCTGTGCAGCATGAACACGCGTTTTTGCAGGCCGGAGATGAGGTTATCCAGCGCACGGATATCTGTTGAGCCGCCAGCCGAAGAAAGACCATCGAGCAGTCGTTGTTTATCCTGGTCGGTTTGCAGTCGGCCAATCATCCAGGTGCCGGCGTTTGAGAGCGCTTTGTAATCCACGTCCACCGGGTTTTGTGTCGCTAAAACCAGCCCCACACCAAAAGCGCGCGCCTGCTTCAGCATGCGCAGCATCACGGTCTTTGAAGATGGGTTGGCAACCGGGGGCAGGTAACCCATGATTTCATCGAAGTATAAAAGCGCGCGCAGATTCCCCGTACCACGCTGACCACGCATCCAGCTTTCATAAGCCGCAAAGAGGAGCGTGACAAAGAACATGCGTTCATTCTCGCTGAGGTGCGCAAGGTAGAATATTGAGTGCCGCGGTTTTCCGTTAGCGCTGTAGAGCAGTGCGCCGATGTCTAAGGGCTGCCCTTGCAGCCATACCTGAAAGGAAGGCGATGCCAGGAAGTTATTTAAGAGCAAAGACAGGTCAAAACGATCCTTCTCAGGGAAGAAGGAATTCATTGGGAATGCGCCGATTCGATCAATCGGCGGACTTTGTACTTCCAAAATCAAGTCGGTCATTGATAATGATTTGCCGTGAATCCAGGCTTCTTCAATCAGGCTCGACATCAGGATGTGCTCCCGCGAACGCAGCGGATCAATGTTGGTGAGCCCTACCAACCCCAGCACTGCCGTAACAGTGGTGGAGATGCGTTCACGCAGGATTTCAGCATTGTCATTGAATGGGATTTCGGGGGCTTCAAAGGAAGAAAGAATATTGATCGGAATACCGGAGGTGGAGCCAGGCGAATAAATTGCATAATCTGCTGAGTCTGCCAAAGCCTGTAATTGCTCCTGCCCCAAACCCCAATCAGCCAGTCCTTTTTTCCAGCGGGCAGCGGTTTCTTCTGCCAGTTGGGCTACCGTTTTGCCTTCCCTGGTCGCTGTCTCAGGGTCGATCCAGGGTTCGAAATCAGATGCCGCCTGGTTGGGGAAATGCAGCACCATGTTTGTAAGGTCACCCTTGGGGTCAATGATGATTGCCGGGACCTTTTGCAAGGCTGCTTCTTCAAGCAAACCGATACATAAACCCGTCTTGCCAGAACCGGTCATACCCGTAACCACACAATGCGTGGTTAAACTCGCAGGGTCTAATATTACTGGGTCGCTGGTTGGACCATTTGTCTTGGGGTCATACACTCTACCTAAAAAGAAACCAGTTTTATCGGCACTCATTTGCTTCTCCACCTGTTATTTTTTGTTAATTATATGCTGAAAAAGAAAGAGTGGAATCGCGATTTTTTGTTTGATTGGTCCAAATCTTGTATCCATAAACTTGTTAGTACTCTTTAGATTAAGGATGCCAATTGTTTAATCTTAACCTCTATCCCATTCATCTAAGCCGCGGTAAAACAGAAGACACGCTGCCGGGTCTCATCGCGCAGACACCACCGCGAAAATGCGCCCGCGGACGCGAAGCTGATCATTTGGTCGCGCTGATCGATCTGAATACCCAAGCCAACCTGCCGCAGGACGCATTAAACTCATGGATGGGGAAGAAAGCTGCCTTGTTTTACGCTACCCCTGGTTCCACAACCAATGCCCTGCGCGTGATGGCAGAGTCCATCAATGCTGAGTTGTTTGAAAGCCACCAGGAAGATGAAGAAAGCACCCAGGGGATATCTGGCTCGCTTTGCCTTGCCGTATTGCGCAAAGAACTGGTCTTAACATTGGTTATCGGCCAGGGCAGAGTCGTGATATTGGATGGGGACGCTGTAATCGAAAAAGAAGATTACGTAAATCAACCGCAAGGCTTAGGGGTAAACCCACAGATCTCTTGCGTCTTCTCTCAGCACCGTGTTGGCAGCAACTATTCTGTTTTACTTCAAGCAAGGCCAAACCCGCAGTGGGAGGCAGCACTGCTCGCCGGCGGCGGCAATGTGGCTGTCGATGCATTGGTGCGCCGCCTGTTGAACCAAAGCCTCGAAAATGTGAGCGCGGCAGTCGCTCAACTTTCAGCCGGCAATGGCGCCGTTGTTACACACCAAATTCAAGGCGTTTCGTTAGTGGATGACAAGCTCAGCGCAGCCAGCCTCAATGAATCACCAGATGAAGATCTGCAATCTGTATCGATGGAGTTGCCCCCTGCAGAGACGTTTGAGGAACACCTGCAGGAACAAGCATCAGCAGACCACCAGCACACAGAGGCGGAAGTGGATATCAACGCAGGGCCATCCGCTGAAGTGTCCAGTGGTTCTCATGAAAAATTGACTGCCCGTCAAAGGCGCAGGCTGGCAGCAGAGGCTCGCATGCATAAGGAGCAACCGCAAGAGCAGGTCAGCGCGTCTACTCAGGTTATGGGTGAAACACGAGAAAAACCTCAGCGAAAGAGAAGGGATTTCTTCGCCAAACCGGTTGGCGGTGATGGAACCCCTCCGCGTTCCATGCTTATACTACTCGCGATCGTCATTCCGTTGGTTGTGGCGGCTGTAGCCGGTTCGGTGTATCTGGCAAAAGGGCGAACTCAGCAATTTGCCTATTATTACCAGCAGGGTGAGCAATACGTCATTCAAGCAGAGGCGGTAAAAGATGACGAGATTATGCATATTTTCAACTTGCAAGCCGCCCTTGTGTACCTCGAAAAGGCTTCTGAGTTTGATCAAACAATAGAATCCAACGCACTGCTTTCTTCTGTACAGTCTCAACTGGATGCGATTCAAGGTGTTTCGCGGCTTGAGCTCACCTCTCTCAATGTATCTGATTCGCTGGGGATGATAAATATCACACAAATGGTGGCCACGAACAATGACCTCTATTTGCTGGATGAGCTTTCAGGAAAGGTATTGCGCTATTCGCTAAATGGAAATATGTATGTAAAGGACCGCAATTTTGATTGCGGCCCGAATACGGAAAACCCAATGAACAGCATTAATAAGCTGGTAGATATTTTGCCCTTACCATCTGGAAATTCTTTTGGCGCCACCTTGCTTGCCATTGATGTCATCGGCAATATTGAGTTTTGCATTCCCGGCAAACCCGGAAACGTCACCGCTCTGCTCCCCCCTGATGTAGGCTGGCAGGAAATAAAATCGATTGCGATGTATCAGAATCTGCTGTATGTATTGGATCCGGGGAATAATGGAGTTTATGTTTACACTGCCGATGGCATCCTGTTTGAGAAGGCGCCTCAGCTTTTCTTTGATCATGTCATTCCATCATTGGGGAATGCCATTGACATTGAGGTGAATGCAGACGAACTCTATATTCTGCGCAGCAATGGAGAAATGGTTACATGTACTTACAGCCATCTTAAAGATTACAAATTAACTGAGTGCCTGGATCCAGCCTCTTTCAGTGATATGCGCAGCGGTACAGATCCAAAACCGCTTTACTTCCCTGAATCCAAATTTACGCAAATGCGCTTTACCCCGGCGCCTGATTCTTCGCTCTATATTCTCGATACGCATGGAAGCAGTTTGTTCCACTTTAGTTTGCAGCGTAACCTGCAGCGGGTGATTCAGCCGATTTTTACAGAAGCAGGCGTAAAACCTAAAGGAGACGCCAGCAGTGTGGCTATCTCTCCGGGTAAGCTGGCGTTTTTGGCATTTGGCAACCGGGTTTATTACGGCCCGCTGCCATAAGGGGATAATCTGCCGCCGCTTACACGATCATGATCAGTGGCACTGGGATGAAGGTGAGAAAGAAGATAATTATGGAAATGGCGCCAAGCCATTTCCGTTTTTTATCAAGCGGTGTGATCTGGTCGAGCGGTTCAGCGTAGACCCGCCCGAAGAATAATAGCAACCCTGCCCAAAGCCACCAGCCTGACCAGACGAATCCGAGGGCGGCCAGTATACCGACAATTAAGGGAAAGATTTTGCGTGAAGTCTTAGGGCTAAAGAGGAGTTGGAAGATGTGTCCGCCATCCAACTGACCTGCCGGAATGAGATTGAACGAGGTAATCAGCAGCCCTGCCCACCCAGCCCAGGCTACCGGGTGAATCATCACATCCACGCCGCCAAACGGGCGAGGCTGCCCGGTGAAGAAATATCTCAGCCAGTAGAGAAACGGGCTGGCATCGCCGAAACTGGCCGGACGCGGTAAGATCTCGCCAAAACTAAGATATTTCAATACGAGGTAAATCAGCGAGTTTCCCTCCATCTGCATACCCTGACCCTCAGGGAAACTGATCGGAATGGTTCCCAGCTTTGAAAGCGAAAGTCCGATTAGAATCACGATAATTGAAACGATAAAACCAGCGATTGGACCGGCAACGGCGATATCCATCAGCACGCGTTTGTTGCGCGGGATTGTTTTCATACTGATGAATGCACCCATTGTGCCCAGAAGGGAGAAAGGCATGGGGATGAAGAAGGGCAGGGTAACCTGCACGCCATGGGCGCGCCCAGCGAAATAATGACCGAATTCATGTGCGGCGAGGATTGTCAGCAGACTGACTGCGAACGGCCAACCTGTTGTGATGAGCTGCATCGCGGCGGTGAATGGATTCGGTGAAAGTTCGCCTTCGAAGCTCGAGAGACCGCCAGAAACTAAAACACTCAAAACGGTAACTATAAACAAGAGCATGTTAAGCATCGGCCGGCCAGGTTTTTGCATCGGTTGGGCGGCAACCAGATAGATGACATGCCGATCTTCTTCGATACGGAAAATTGGGGTCAGTTTGTAAGGCTCCACCAATGCCGCAATTCGGTTATATGCCTCTGCAGTATCCTCTAAAATGACCTTTCCGCGATAGCGTACAACATAAGCTTCACGTGAACTGCCATATGTAATGTCTTCGATGAGGAAAATTCCGCGAACGAGCGTTTCAAGCTGTACCGAAGAATCAAGATAATCCATGCAGGCTCCGATATTAATACCAGGCGGGAATGGATGGGAGTCGAACCCACCGCGGCCCGCATCGCGACCCGCCACCGATTTTGAAGACCGGAGAATCCACCGGGACTCAACCACTCCCGCGAATAAGAATACCTCAGCCAAATTGATTTGACAAGGTTGAACCAGCGCAAAGCCGAAAGCAGGCTAAAAAAGAAAAGGAAAAAGGGTTTGCAGCCAGGGTGCAAACTGCAGCAGGACAATGCCGGCAAGGCAGCCCAACAGGATGCCGGCGATTACATCTGAGAGATAATGCACTCCCATCCAAACACGTGCCAGGCTAACCAAAGGCGCCCAAAGCGCCATGACTATAGCAAACCAGGCTGGTCCGAGTGCCACTGCAATAACCGCGAGCATCGCTGTTCTGGCAGCATGACCGGAGGGGAACGAATGCGGGTCGGTGTTACGGTATATTGCGCCCCATTGACCCTCAGGGCGGCGGCGTTTAATTGTGAACTTAATCAGCAGAACGATGACTGCCAGGGCAGTCGAGCCGAGCGCCATGAGCGCTGACAACCTGTGCCAGTGCCCATCGCTGAGCAGCCAGATCACGAGCAGCGCCAACAGAATGAACCAAGAATCACCCGAATGCGCGAGGAAGATTGCGAAGGGTTTCAAGCGAGACTTGGGGTTGGTTAACCGCAGCCGATTGGTGAGTTCAATATCTTTTTGCAGCAGTCGCTCAAACCACATCAATTAGTTACCCGCAATAGGTCTTCTTCGACAATTTTGTGTTGAAAGGGTTTATCCACGTCCATGCCAATTTCAGCGTAGGGCATAATTATAGCTTTTCCGCTAATTCCAAGCCGCTTGCAAACCCGCTGCACGGCTTCATCCAGTGTCAATGTGCCAAGCAATAGACCGAAAAGCGTGCCCCAGCCGATGATGGAAGCCTGTTTGAGCGGGTTTTTACGCTGCCGAATTATTTCTGTCCAAATGCCATCGGGGTTAAGAGCAGCTTCTTTGCGAATGCAATTGGCATCCCCGCCGCATATCTCTGCGTCTTTAACTTTAATGTATGTGCGCTTTGACCCAGGGAAACGCTTTTCCATCGTTTCCCTTTCTATGACTGCGTAATAAATATCCAGCGAAAGGTCGCCATACATTTGGATGCAGAAGTCGATAATGGGTGAGGTGAGGGTAGGTAAGTCAGAAGAGACCGTAAGCAAATGCGAATCTTCGGGATTTGCCTTGATGGAGTACGCAGCGCCGTTAATAATGTTCTCAAATATTGAACCAGCTTCAGGGAGATAGGTAAGGGGTTTAGTGCTGGTTAACCCCGAAGATTCATCCAAACCAATCACGAAGATTTGATTAATTGAAGCAGCCCCTGAGAGGGCGTCCAACACCCATTGAACCATTGGCTTGCCAGCGATCGGGGTTAAGGATTTAGGAAGTTTATTATTAATCTGGTAGATGGGGTCTGCAGGGTTCACACCTCCACCAGCGAGAACGAGAGCATCCATTTACAGCTCCTTAATCTCAGGGCTCAAGGGAATTTGTTCAATCGTTTCTTTCATAAGTTCAAAATAAACGCCAGGGTTGCCATAATCTACGGGTTCTTTTCTGCCAAGCGCAGCGATAATGGCAGCTTCAATCATGTTAGTGCCGAATGACCGTCCATCAATAATCGGTGTGGTGGTCACGAGATATTTAATCCCGGCTGATTTGAAGAATTCCTGATCGCTGGTTGTGGTTGTGTTCGTGATGACCAGCCGATCGGGCAAGCGGTCTGGCATGTGACGCCAAAGGTAATGACAATCGCCGGCAACCACAGTTGCCCATTCAAAGTAATCGCTGTATTTTGGTTCTCTTTCAAGCTGTTTTTCTCCGAGCGGATAAATCCAGCTAAAAGGCAGGCGCGTTACAATTGGCAAGAGGGTATTCGCCAGGCGGATGAGGGATTTCTCATCGCGAATGGGTAAATTCCAGTTGAGGGCGAACATGGCATCACCAAAAACACATTCGTAGCCATCATCTATTAAGGCTTTTGATGTACCCCAACGATCGAGACCTGCGGCAATGAAAGCGCGTTTTTCCTTAATGTAACCCGGCAGCGCTTCATTGACGACTTTGGTAATTTTATTTTCCAGCGTCATTTTCAACCCGGTGCCATCCACCACAGGGGTATGGTGCACATTTTTTATCAATGGCAGCACCGAATGCATTGGTCGCCAGGTATTGGCAACCATGAAACCAAGGAGAGCGCCGCCTACACCAAAACAATCTACCTTTCCATCCAGCTCTTGGTACATGGCGACGGCTTTGTTGAAATCGCCATTTGTGCCGATGCGTTCGATACTGACGGTTTCACCAAGAATATTGATCTCGACGGCTTTGTCGCGGGTTGAAGAACCCAGGCTGATACTCACTGCTCGTTTCATAAAAACCTCGACATAATAAGGATTCTTTTGTTCAGCTTGTTTTAAGTTCTACATGTGCTTTGGTGCGCTTCAGCATGCTGATATTAAAAACCCTTTGTCGGGGTTTTAGTTGTGCGCACCGCTTGATAGGCTATTATACACCTTCAAAAATTGTTGGTATACGCATGCCTATGCCAAGACTCCGATTTCTACAAAGGCAGCCTTTTAGTGGCCAAACAACAGCGAACTGATTGGAATGTCTTTCAGACAATCATGAATCAGTTTTCAACATTCTTAAAAATACGCATCAAATCTCAAACTTGGTTAAAATGGTTTATAACTAATGTTAATTAACCCAAGTTAGGCGCGTTGGAGGTTTTAATGGTTTTTTATCTCATCGTTGGCGTGGGAATTTTCGCATGCGCCTTATTTACCATCTTCTCACGGCGGCTTCTGATTTCGGCTATCTGGTTGGCGCTAACCAGTGCCCTGGTAGCGGTGCTGATCTATATGTTGGGGGCTCCGCACATTGCTGTTATCGAGTTGAGCGTAGGCGCCGGGCTGGTGACGATTCTATTTGTCTTTGCCATCAACATCGCAGGCGAAGATATTACCCGATTAAAAACACTCATCCCTCAACCAGTGGCGATTTTTGCCATCGTGCTGGCGCTTGCGCTCGGTTTGGTTTTACTGCTGCGTGATCCGAGCGCCGCTCAGGAGGTCATGATAACCCCTGGCAAATCTGCGATTCTGTGGGAAGTCCGCTATGTGGATATCCTTCTTCAGGTGGTTCTCATCTTTTCGGGAGTGTTGGGGGTAATAGGGTTGTTGGCTGATAAAACGGCTCCGGTCAGCAAGGAGAAATCAGAATGAGCTTGTCGGTTCCTGTTATTGTTCTCATAACGCTTTTGTGTCTTGCAGGCGCAGGTTTTTACTGTCTGCTGATTACCCGCAACTTGATTAAAGTGGTCGTTGGGCTTCAGCTATTGGTCAAGGCGGCTGTGGTGGCGTTTATTCTCGCGGGGCATATCACCGGAAGAATGAACACAGCCCAAACAATGGCGCTTACTGTGATCGTGGCAGATACGATTGTTGCAGTCATTGGGTTGGCATTGGCAGTTCAGATTCGGCTTAAAACTGGATCGCTTGATGTCAAATCCATTTCCAATCTGAAGAGGTAGCCCATGATCATCACCCTGATTAGTGTTCTCATCGGTGTTCCTTGGATCGGCGCCTTGCTTGTTTGGCTGGTGGGCGACAAACATGAAAAAATATTGCATTGGCTGGCTGTTGGCGTTTCAATCATCGCTGCTGGAGCTTCTTTCCTGTTGATTCCGCATGCGGATAGCCAAACTGCCTTCAGCATACCTGTAGGCGGAGCCTTTGGCGACTTTACCTTTATTGCAGACGGCTTGGGAATTACTTTGAGCATTATTGCCACGGTAATCGGCAGTTTGGCGGTGGTCTTCTCTACCAGCTACATGAAAGGTGAGGCTTCTCTCAGCAGGTACTATGCGCTGATCCTGTTTTTTATTGGCGCTATGGTTGGGTTGGTGCTTTCAAGCAATTTGCTGTTGGTTTTCTTTTTTTGGGAGATTACCGCGCTATGCTCATACGGCTTGATTGCTTTTCATAATGATGATCCAAAAGCAGTGCGTGGCGGAATTAAAGCCTTGCTCATCACCACCTTTGGCGGTGTTGGCTTGCTTGCTGGCGCCTTGATCATCTTTGCTTACACAGGTAGCTTCGATATCAACAATTTCCTGGCTGTTTACGGAACTTTACCGGAAAATATTTTAGCCTTTATCGGATTTGGTTTTCTGATTGCGGCTGCAGCAAAATCGGCTCAGTTTCCCTTCCAAACCTGGCTGCCCGATGCCATGGAAGCGCCATCTCCGATCAGTGCGCTGATTCACGCAGCCACTATGGTAAACGCTGGTGTGTATCTGCTGGCGCGTTTTTACCCTGCCTTTCAGGAGGTTATTTACTGGCGCGAAACTGTCATGGCGGTTGGCACGCTCACAGCGATCATGGCTGGTATTATGGCCTTAACCGCACATGATCTAAAAAGAGTGTTGGCTTACTCTACGGTGGGACAATTGGGATTTATGATCTACGCCATCGGCGCCGACAGCGTTTTCGCCAGTCAATACCATTTATTGAGTCATTCGATTTTTAAAGCGCTACTATTTCTTGCGGCAGGCGCGGTGATTCACACGATTGGTACACGCGATATGCGAGAAATGGGAGGGCTGGGCAAGAAAATGCCGCTGGTCAAGTGGGTTTTCATCATCGGGGCACTGGCGCTCAGCGGTGTGCCGATTCTAAACGGCTTCTGGAGTAAGGAAATCATTCTCGAAGCAGGGTTGAAAAGCGGTCCCGCATGGCTGTATTTCATGATGCTGCTCGTCGCTGGTTTAACTGCGCTTTATACCACACGGTGCGTCTGGTTGGTCTTTTTTGGCAAACCGCGTTCAGATTATCATGTTCACCCAATCGGCTGGGGCATGAAAATTCCGTTGCTGCTTCTGGCTGCAGCCACATTGGTTAGCTGGCTGGTGGTTTATCCGTTTTCAGTGTTGTTGGGCGAAAAATCATTGCCATTTCACGGAATCGAAGCGGTTTCGCTTAATGCATTGTTCCACGAGGTAATTACCCTGCCAACGCTGGCGGCTCTCGGCATGGTGGGATTGGGGGTTCTCGTTTATGCTATGCGGGGCAAGCTGCGCGGATTGAATAATGGGTTTCGCAGTCTGCGCTGGGCTTCTGAAAAGAGTTTTGGCTTTGAGTACTTGAACAATGCGTTTGTTGAAGTCATCAACAATATTGCTGAAGCCTTACGCGGAACACAAACCGGGATATTGAATTGGAATGTGCTGGCGATAGGCGCCTCTCTGATTATTCTGTTCGTGATGCTTGTGGTGGGAGGCTGACATGGAAACCAACTTTATCTTCCACAGTATGATTATTCTGCCTTTTCTGGCAGCAGTGATTGTGTACCTGGTCGGTAGAATTTCGCTGATAAAAGGCAGTTTCCACGGAATCAGCATCTCAAGAGCGCTTACCATATTTTTCATTCTGGTTGAAATTGGGTTATTTTATCTTGTCGTGGATGCAGCCCTCAGGTCGAGCGGGGTATTCTCACAAATCGGTGAGATTAGCTTGATGTTGGATGGCATCGGCTTGATCATGACGGCAGTAGTTCTATTTCTGGGGCTAATGGTGGCTCTCTTTTCAGTGGAATATATGGCTGATGAGAAAGGCGAAGAAAAATATCACGCACTGCTGTTGATGACGATTGGTTCGATCATCGGTCTCAGCCTTACTTTTGACCTTTTCACTCTTTGGATCTGGTTCGAAGCGATGGCGGTCAGTACTTTTCTGTTGGTAGCTTTTTACAACGACGAGCCGCTTTCGTTGGAAGCTGGTTTTAAATATTTGGTCCAATCTGCTGTGGGCTCAGGGCTGGTGCTCTTTGGGATTGCGCTCATCTACTCACAGGTTGGGTCAGCTAATTTTTCGAACATTTGGCGGGCTACATCTGCTGATGCGCCGTTATTGGCGATTGGCGGGGTGCTGCTGATCATTGGGTTTGGGGTAAAAACCGCGTTAGTGCCTTTACATACCTGGTTGCCAGATGCTCATTCGCAGGCGCCATCGGGAATCAGTGCGATGCTGTCAGGCGTGGTGATACAGGCAGGCATGGTGGCGATGCTGCGGTCGTTAAGCTTTATGGGAAAGATTGACGTTGCATGGGGAGCGGTACTGCTTGCTTTCGGCTGTCTCAATATCCTCTTTGGCAACTTGATGGCGCTAAGGCAAAACGAGGTCAAACGGATGCTTGCATATTCCAGCCTGGTACATGTGGGGTACATGCTGGTGGGTTTTGGGTTTAGCATGCAATATGGGCAGGTAGAGGGTGCAGCCGGTGGCTTTTTCCATCTGGCTACACATTCGATGATGAAAGGATTGGCTTTTTTGGCTGCCGGAGCATTGCTCTTTGCATTGCACTTAAAAAATGAAGAGCATGTTCCGCTGACGCTCTCTGATCTTAATGGTGCCTCACGGAAATATCCGCTGGTCGCGCTCGCCTTAAGTATTGCAGTGCTTGGGCTCGGCGGCTTGCCACCACTGGCTGGTTTTATGTCGAAGTGGCAGATTCTCGTTGCCGGCGCGACCAGCAAGGAACCCTGGATGCTATTGGTGGTGATATTTGTTGCGCTCAACAGTGTGCTATCTTTGGGGTATTATGCTCCGCTCGTCAACCGTCTTTACCGCCGCGAGCCTTCAGCTGCGGTTGAAAAAGGCAAGCCAGTGCCGCCGTTGATGCTTGTGCCGCTGGTATTGCTGGTTATTGCAGTTGTTGTGATTGGTTTGTACCCCGCAGCGCTGAATTTCTTTACTACAAAAGCGGCTGCGAGCTTTTTATATCCATTCTTCTATTAGGAGCAGGTTGATATGCAAATTCTCACTTCACCGCCAATTTCTCTCCTGATCTATCTGGTGCTGGTCGCACTGCTCTTTTTGATCGGAAAAATTCTGGCGGGCAAAGGAAACCCGACACCTGAAAAATCGAGTTTGTATGGTAGCGGCGAAGAAGCGCCGACCTCTTTTGCATCACCTGGATACCGACCGTTTTTTCTAATTGCTTTCTTTTTTGCCATCCTCCACCTGGGTGTGTTGGTGGTTGGTTCCGGCAGTCTGTCGCTCAACCTCATTCCAATCCTTTTAGGTTTGATTTTAGCGCTGGTGGCGCTGATCCTTGGTTGACGAATTCTTTAGGAGATCTTCATGTCTAACCCAATTAACGATGTGATGGAAAAAGTAAAAACCTGGGCGCGGGTGAACTCCCCTTGGGCGATACACTTTAATAGTGGTTCATGCAATGGCTGTGATATTGAAATTCTGGCAACACTCACGCCACGTTATGATGTGGAAAGGTTCGGCATCAAATTACAGGGCAGCCCGCGGCACGCTGATGTGCTCATTTGCACCGGTCCGGTATCGCTTCAGGCGAAAGACCGGTTGTTGCGCATCTATGAACAAATGCCTGAGCCTAAGTTTGTGGTTGCGGTTGGCTCTTGTGGCATTTCAGGCGGTGTTTTTGACGGTTGTTATAACGTTGTCGGTGATATCAGCCAGGTCATTCCAGTGGATGTTTATGTGCCTGGCTGCCCGCCGCGCCCCGAAGCGATTATCTATGGCATCGTGAAATTACTGAAGAACCTGCAGGAGTAATCATGGAGGAACTAATGGAGACGCAACTTTCATTGGATAAAGCGGAGATCATGCTCAAAGATCTGGCGCATTCTTTCAACAAACCGGAAGAAAACCGACTGGACGCTGAAATTTCTGCTGAGCAGCTCAAATTGGCAGTTAAGCGGATTCTGATTGAGGAGGAATGGGGGTATCTCTCGGCGATTACCGCCATGGACAATGCCGAATATGAGATTGATGAAACTACCAAAGAGAAATTACCGCTACCCGGAAAAGGATTGCTTGAGGTTTTATACCATTTTTGTGACGCTGCCGCAGTGCTGACGCTGCGGATTACGCTTCCGTACGACGCTCCGCAGATTGACAGCATATGCGATTTGTTGCCCAGCGCCACCCTTTATGAAAGAGAAGCGATGGAATTGATGGGAATTGAGTTTGTCGGCACCCCGGATACGAGCCGGCTTATCCTGCCAGAAAATTGGCCTGATGGCGTGTATCCCTTACGGAAAACTTTTACAGGGTTGAATGAAAATGCGAAAGGACAAATAGGGAGATGACAGACAAACAGAAGATCGAAAAATTTGTGGTGCCAATTGGGCCGCAGCATCCGGCCTTAAAAGAGCCTGGTCATTTCCAGTTCACAGTTGATGGAGAAATCGTCACGGATGTAACCGCAAGACTGGGATTTGTTCATCGCGGGATGGAAAAAGGTGTTGAGAGTCGGTCGTGGACGCAAGGACTGTACCTGATGGAGCGGGTTTGCGGCATATGCTCGCATGTTCATGCGCTGGCATTTGCATTGGGTGTTGAAAAATTGGCCAATGTACAGGCTCCGCCGCGAGCGCAAGCCATCCGTGTTTTGGTCAGCGAACTGGAAAGAATCCACAGCCATATGCTCTGGCTGGGAGTGGCGGCGCATGAAGGCGGTTTTGACACGCTGTTTATGTATTCGTGGCGTGACCGTGAAACAGTAATGGATTTGCTTGAGACTATCACCGGCAACCGGGTAAATTATTCAGCCAACCTGCTTGGCGGGGTGAAAATTGACATCAACGAGCAACAGAAAGATGCCCTGCTGCGAGGGATGGATTTTCTCGAAAGC
>WPCH01187032.1_pt1 | contig 18558 bp, 24 predicted proteins | sample 5399881 | NCBI WGS metagenome assembly WPCH01 (sample SAMN12869468, study PRJNA574797) | sludge metagenome | isolation source: wastewater treatment of pH5 | place: China:Beijing | collected 2019-05-20
AAGCTGCAGAGCCTACTCCTGAGTACATTGAGGAGCATCCTTCTCATACAGATACAATTACTTACAAAACTAAAAGCTCTAAAGATAATACATACGTAGACGATCTAGGCATAGATGACTTAATTGCTGCTGATGTTCCTATCGAGTTCGCTAGCTTGGCTATCTCCTTCTTTGATGCAACTAAAGTGTACAAGTTATGGAGCCGTGTTCAGTCAGCAGCACGTAAACATGCACCTGACTTGGTGGAACTAACAGAAATCGCCGTCTCATCAATACGAGCTAGTGTGCTGGCATCTAAGGTTAAACATGTGCGTGACTTCACTGGATACTTCTACGGAGTTGTGACTCAGAAGCTAACACAAGCACAGCGTTCTCTTAAGTGTCGTCTGTTTAATTTCCTTCAGTAGGATTACTATGAGTAATAGTTCTTTCTATGTGGTTGCTGTCCTATCTCAGTTAACACTAGAGGTGGAGCTATCTGGTATATGCTCGATTGGATACTGGGTAGGTATTCAATCTGGTTCCTGTCCTACCTCTGTGGGTACAATCTATAGGTGACTTAGTAAAACTAAGTGAGCTGGCATCTCATCAGGCATATGCTCGATTGATTACCCGTTAAGATTGGTAACGGCAAAGAATGACCTCTCAGATTCCCTTGTATGAGATTCTGCGAGACAGACACTAGTGTTTGCACCTAAACAGGTTAACTTGCTTGTACAGTCTTTGTGTGGACTCTGTGAGGAAGATGCGTTTTTCGATCTCTAATGGTACCCAGACAGCTACTGTATACCGAGCGCGAAAAAATTTTAACAAAAGGGTTGCGCAACTTCTTGAAGGCGTGTTAAGATGATTTCAAGCAAGGGAGGTGACAAACTTGCAAGAGAAACAACTGAGATACTTCACTAAGATTATGGACGCCTACTCCCTAGATTCAATCGAGGAGGCCCAGAGGTTCTACAAACTGTTCAGCGCCCTCAAGTTATTACCACCGAGTAAACGCAAGGAACTAGTAGATCTATCTTTTGAACGTATCAATGCAGGCAAATCCATTGTGGATAAGTAAACACAAATAGCCCTACCTAGCGAACACCCTGAGAAAGTGGCTAGATAAGGCTATGCAATTCAGTCGAACCAATACAGGCTCTCCCTCCATAGTAACATGGGTAGGAATAGCTGTAAAGGTTCGACCTCAATAGGAGGCGATCTCATGAACGAAGAACTAAGAGAGGCCATCGTTGTTGTTAGTGGCTCTACAGCTTTCTTGTTTGGAGCTGGATACTTAGTCTGTTACTTAATCGTTAACTTCTAAGCTTCACCTATCTCATAAAATACTAGGAGGAATACAAATGAATACAATTGTACAGGTAACTAAAGAGGATATTGTTATGCACGAGATCGACACATTAGTATCTCATTATCAGGATGCACTGGCTCGTATTACTGATAATGAATGTGTAGTAGATACATTCCAACTAGGCATTATATACGTAGTAACCCTGAGAGCCGGCCGAATCTTCAAGGCTCTTAGCTTCAATCTACAAGAGTTGACTGAGGAGGCAAACTAATGGCATATACTGTATTGACTGTCTTAGGAATAATTGGAATGAATGTGGCTGTGGTGGTTATGAATTTAGAAGAAGACCAAACTAAGGGGGAACTCAAATGAACTTATTCAAACGAGTACTAGCATGGGAGAAACGTGAAAGAGAGAACCTATTCAGCCAGCTCAAGGGTGACATACAAACCCACAAGGACAGACCTGTTAGTGGCGCTGAGTTCTACCTAGACGGTGAACGCTGGATAGTAACTGGCATGTCCGATCTCAAGGTGGTTTGGAGCTACAGAGAAGTAAACAGACGTGCTCATACAATGACCAATCAATTGACAGGTGAGAAAGCTAAGTTGAACATGAACCACATAAGTAAGATTAGAAAAGTTACGTACAACCCAGTGACTAATGAGGTAACAAGCCGATGAGTATTAACACTAAATCCACTATCTCGTTTCACTAATAAAGTTTTCAAAAGATACATTCTAACTAGGCATTAGATATGTAGTTATCTTACGAGCTGGCTCTCATTGAGTCGGCTCTTTTGTTTTCTTCCTCAAGGTTATCATTACGGTAATTGAAATTACAACTTGTGCTCATGTGAATCCCCTTTATGAGAACAGCCTACTGAGGTTACACCCGATGTTACCAATGTGCATTCTCTCTGTAAACCTACATTCCCCACAGACACCTACCCCTACGGCCATAAAAATAGGTAGCTCCTCGGGATAGAAGCTACCTCAGTTAACCAAACAGCCATATGAAAGCTACCCAAAAGACAGTATTAAAGAGCGCGCCTACCAAGACTCCTCTGTGGAGATCACTCATCGACATTACCTCCTCTTATAGACTCATCACTAAAGCGTACAAAAAGCCTAACAGGAATACCGCTATAGCTAACTTATCCATCTCATCACACTCCTACGGCTAGCTCATAGAGAACGACTACAGCAGCAAGCAATATAGCTCCTCCAAACCAAACAGCACCAGCTAACAGGAACATTCCGCCATAGATATACAAGTAGGACTTAACTACATCCCACTTGTTATCCGGAGGAAAGCCCAGCTTCTTGAGGTAGCCATTGTTCATCCTGTACCTTATTTCATCTATCTCTTTGAGGTCATTATGATATTTTTCTATCTTGCTTTCTAACTCGGATAGTTCCTTAGTTCGCCTCTCGTGCTTCTTATCTTCATCTTGGAGTAGGCTATTGAATCGATCCTCTAGTCTTACCACATTAGATCACTTCCTCTAATTGAATTAGGTTCATTAGTTCATCTCTTATAGCACTACATCGAGTACGGTATAGAAGTTGCCGAAGCAACCAAGCACTACTCTCCGGCCAGATATCTCACCAAGCAGGGCTTGTTTGCCCCACTTAGTCAACTTCACCTCAACCACTGTAGGCATTCCTCCAAAGGTATCCAAGTCTACTTTGATTGTTGTCTTATCAGAGTCGGGCGCTAAGGCTTCTGCTGTGTGGGCTACGATGATGTTGTGATCTCTGTTGCTGTTTCTTAGCTTGGTAGATAAGTTGTTTAGGAATTCTAGTTCTTGCTGTCTCATATTCGTCATATCTTAATCACCTTCCTAGCAGTATGTGTCATTATTCCTCCGTTAGTCAGATCCATAGACCATCCTGTCTCAGTGTACACATCGTCTACTGCTAATGGAGTATACTTAATCTTCATAGCATTAAAGTGAGTATGACCAGGCATTAGAGCCGTCTTAAATTCCATCTTGCCATAAGCCTGACTAGCTTCTACAGCTACACGAGTGCAATACTGGTCAAGCGTTCCTTGGTCGTCTATATTGTCTACCTCTCTGTAGTCTACGATGTAGCGTCCCACATTAGGAATGCTTGTTAGACTTCCCTCGTTAGTGTTATAGAACCTACTGTAGTAGCGCACTCCCTCGGTGTCAGCCTGTTGAGTACATACAAACACATTAGGTGTATTGTAGATGTCGTATTCTTCCTCGGCTTCTATATATGTTACTGATAAGCTATCGTCCTCATAAGTCTTAGTGACAGGTCTATCAGAAGGCTTCACATAAGGGAGACAGTGAATGACTCCTCCCTCATCTACATGTAATGCTTGGTAACCAATACAGCTAGCTAGGTCGTTCAACACTTTGAGCCAGCTCTCACCAGCTTGGTATATACGAGGTTTACCTGTAGAGCTAGCCGAACTCATAGGTACATCCACCTTAGCCACCGGGAAGTTATATCCGAACTTGACAGCTACCTGAGTGTCAGCTCCTGTGAGGATATCCTTAATCACTTTTGACCAACCGTAAGTTGTATCAGGCTTAAGAGTGAATGGATGAACTACCTTAGCTTGGTCTAACAGAGATAGTAAATCGTATCCTTGTACGTCTCTAAAGACGCTGACCCCATTGTCAACACGTTTAGGACTATTCATCATGAAGATTCCTAGAGGTGCCTCCTGCCAAGTTCCTCCTTGGTTCCATCTCATATAAGGCTTGATTAAATTCTTCCTGTAGTCGATTGTATCTTTGAGTAGTGGCTTACTCTGTTCTTCGTAGAGTACCTCAATCTTAATCATACTAGCTCGTGGATAATCATCAGACATACTAAGACGGTTAAACTCCCAGTTGAGTTCTAAAAGGATATCCTTTGCAGTCGTACCATTAGGAATCCCTGCTAAGGTTTGTCCACTATTGTATACCTGCCAACTAGACCATGCTCCAGTGCCTACTTTCGTTCTCGCAAAGAGTCGGCTAGTAGGGACATTGACTCCAGATAGCGTGTTGTATTGTCCAATCGTCTTGTCATAGATTAACTTAGCTGATTTAAACTTAGGCGCTGCTCCATTAGTAATCTTAGTGTTATCTATTTTGAACTGCGGTGAGTAAGCATTCTGTAGAAACGTGAAAGGTTGCCCTCCTCCTTCTCGTAAGAACACACTGTCAACCCACATCTCATAAACTGCGCCACCATCTTCATAACCCACTGCCATGTGAATATAAGGACTATCATTAGAGAAGTCACTAGGCATTGTCCAACTCCCTATCCACATCTTCCAGCCATTTCCTAGGTTAGTACTAGTATGGTTAGATGTTTCTCGCTTTCCTCCCCAGTCATTCGTTGAGCTGGAGCTACTAGGTACAAACCATACCTTAGGAGTGTTAATGTCATCAGGTGCGCCTCCTCTGCGTTGTTTAGAGACGAATGCATAATAGTAAGTCCTACCTACTACTCTAGATATCTTCCTGTCTGATACGATGCCAAAGTACTTAAAGGTCGTATCGTTTTTGTACATCCCCTGAGAGTTACGGATAGGCCCTTGCGCCCACGGATCGTATGTTATATTGTTTAATCCTACAGGTCTAAACGGACTCCATCCCCACTTAGTCTGGTTACCTATAATCTCTCCGTCCATATCAGCGTTCCAATCTTCTAGCTCAGGTTCCTTTCTAGGAACAAGCTGGTCACCTTGGAGAACTGTGTTATACTCCTTTGTCCAGTTCCTCATAGGAAAGTCTAACGTGGTGAATGTATCCCCTGTAGTGATCGCACTGTATGTATCCGGTAGTGTCTCCTCTCGGAAGCGAAAGTCTGCCGTGCGGTGTATATTAGCAAACGCTGAATAGCTGACACTAGCAGATACTACATTGTTTAGATTTCTAATTACATTGAAGTTGTGGTCTAGGAGTTCGTACCGGAAGTCCGTCTCCCTAACACCACTCTTAAACCGTAAGTCTGAATTAGAGTTAAGACTGTTAGTCGGTTTCTCTGTAGCCATATTAATTACCTCCCTCTAGGATTACTAGTTCTTTGTTAGCTTCGAAATGCTTTCTTGATACTTTACGAGTACGAACACTGTTGAGCGTACCACCTAGTGGTTCAATGGATTCCCTCACTAGTCTCTCTGTGTTTCCTCTCAGTTGGACTGCCGCTAAGACTGGGTTACCCTCCATAGCCACACACTGCTGAGTTTCCATATGCTCGCCGTTCTCAACAAAGTTAACATTCACTTGATAGTAGTTCATCGTCTAACACCCCTTTTCTGTAGGTTAAGATCTCGCTTGCCTTCTCTTGAGAGTGCGTGCCTTTTGTATTCAATCTCACTTACTTCTCTAGGAGTAACACTAATGAGATCGCACTGAGTAATAACGAAAGCTTTCTTGTATGCTCGTTTGGTTGCTACTGAGTAGGCTTCCATTGTCTGTGTGATATCGTCCTCAGTTTGGAACATACGGCTCTCTAGGAATCTCTCATTGTTTTGCTTGTAAGCTACCTCTATACAAAAGTAATTCATTATCCATCTCTCCTTTGTTTAAGACTAGGAGACCGAAGCCTCCTAGAATTGTCTGATTGCTTGATTTAAGCTACCGTAGTTCATACCTGAGTAGCCTTGCTCATTAGCTGCTTGTGTTACCTTCTGCTCTACGGTTGCCTTGAGTTTTTCTCCGTTCACGTCTACCTCCCCAGAGACAGTATGCTCGTGTTTATGGATAACCGTCATTGTAGATTTGCCTCCAGTGAATGCTTCTAAGCCTGTACCTGCTAGGGCTACATTAGCTTCTTTGGCTACCCCTGAGAACGCGCCTCCTACTGCTCGTTGCATCGTTCTCACTTGAGTTAATGCAGCTTCATACCATGTAGGGAAGAACGCTTCACCTGATTTGTCTAGGTCACTAAGTGGCCCTTTCTTTGCAGGTGAGAACGGCAAGTAAGCTCGGATAACAGCCATACCATCAGAGACAGCGTTCTTAGCTTTCTGGATACCACTCTTAACGCCATCAGTGAATGCACTCAATAGACCCTTACCAGCATCCTTGAATGTTCCTAAGAACTCCTTCACTTGTTTAACCATGTTGTTAACACCTTTATAGACCGAGTCCATAGACTTGTTAAATCCATCTACTACAGCATCCTTAAAGCGAGCTAGCATGTCTGTACCAGCTTGTTTGAAACTACTTATCTTATCCTTAGCAGCTTGAACCATATCATTGAACTTCTGCTTAGTGTCGCTCAGTAGGCTTTGTAGCTTGTTGACTGCATCAGTTTTAAGCTGGTTGAACTTATCTACTACAGATTGTTTCATGTCAGATACTTTCTGTTTAGCATCGTTCACTAGGCTATTCCACTTGTTAGCATTGTCTTGAAGTAAGTTCTGGATTTTCTGAATAGCAGCCTGTTTAAGCTCCTCGTACTTTGCGACTACTTTGTCTTTCATCTCTTGAGCTTTATTTTTTGCGTTCTCTACCATGTCATTCCATTTCTGTTTCGTATCATCAAACCATTTCTTAACAGCTTGAATCATCTTATCGTGAGCATCTCCAATAGCCTTAGTCATTCCGTTCCAAGCATCCTTAACCTTGTCCCATAACTCCTGAGCATACTTCTTAACTTCATCCCAGTTTTGATATAAGAGAATGCCAATAGCAATCACTGCTGCAATGGCTGCTACTACCCAGAACCAAGGAGAAGCTAACAGCGTCATACTCAATCGACCTAGTAACTTAATAGCGTCAAGTATCCACGAGCCAAATAATTTACCTATCTCGATTACCTTATTGATAGCCTTTCCTGTATCATCAATCCACGTAGCTACACTAATAAGAATGCTGAATGTTTTAAACCCTGCCCAGAGAGCAGCTACTAGAGGGATTAACCAATTAGCATTATCTACTACGAACTGGATAGCATTGCTCACTAGACCTAAAGCAGTATCAAGAGCACCTGACTCTCTAGCCCATGTCATGAAGTCATTAGCGAGCTGGATAACCTGTATAGATACTGGCGCTAACGCTTGGATGATATCCCACAGAGTCAACACTAAGTTGCCTATGAATTGCATAATGACTGGCGTACTCGTCTTAACAAAGTTAACGAAATCTTGGAAGGCTGTATTCGATTGTAATCCTGCTGCCCAGTTAGCGAACTTCTGAGTCAGATCTACCATGCCATTCCCTAAGTCCATACCTAGTGGAGTGAATGCTATCATGATGTCGCTGAACCCCTTGAGGATATTACCGGCAGACTTCATTACCATTTCGAACATCGGAACCGCGAAGGTATTCATATGCTCGAAGAACTTATCAGCTTTACCTTGAGTGATGCCTTCGTTCATTTTGCCTATCATGTTGGAGAATGATTGTCCGACTCCTTGGAAAGAGGGGAACAGTTTCGTCATTGTCAATCGAAGAAAATCTGTGGAGTTAGCTATGAGGTTTAACGTAGTAGGAGCCATCTTATTTTCCATCTCTCGCCAAGCATCACTGAGGTTGTTGATAGCTACTACAGCTTTCTTTTCCTCCTCGGTGAGATCTTCCATGATAGCCTGCACCAGAGCCATCTGTTTGGCATACCCTTTGGTGTCACCTGCTATCAGGGCAGCGTTAGCCTTGAGTTGGGCTTCCTCTAATTGGTTTGCTGTCTCTACAGTTTTACTTATGGTAGTAAACGCTAGAGCACCAAACCCAGCAGCCGCTATACCGGCAGTACCGAATAGAGAGGCGATTGCTCCTAATCCACCCAACAGAGCTGGAGTCATTGCACTTGCCGCTATCGTGATTCCACCTATGATGGCTGCCATCTTCTTGGCTTCTGATGAGGTTTGTCTAAACTGACTGCTAGCTCTGTCTTGAGCTTGAATTATAATATCTATCACTGAGGCCATTTAGTAATCACATCCTTATGTTTATGAGAACGACAAATAAGCCCACCTGCAAAGTAGGCTAGAGAGATCCGTCCTCACTAGTTCTTAGTTATCAAACAGTTGGTTCCAAACCACCTTAGTTTCATTGCTCGCGTTCTCTCTAGACTTACGGAACTTACGAGACATTCCTAGGTCATCCATCAATCTGATTAGACGCCCTTCAAAGTCAACCATTGAGACCTTCTCATTGACCGCATACTTCATAGACTGTCCATTCTTGCGCCAGCTCTTAATTGTATTCATGAGAGCTAGGTCAAGCTTAGCAATGTCTAACGGATCTAAGTCCTCATAGTTATCTTTGTACCACTGCATGTTGTCGCTATACCAGACCTTTTCCTCCTCGGTTAATGTTGCTAAGAAGTCTTTCTGATACAACCCATGTATAGGCTGTCTCCCTTTAGCTAAGTTTTCTTTCATTTTGTTTTTTCCCTCCTCTGTAGTTGCTCCTGTGCTTTTACCTCCATGGAAACAGCAACGTAAATTCTTCTCATTAGATGGAATACGAGTACACACTTCTCCGCTACCCTTGATAGCTCCGCATATAGACGCTTCCTTCTTGAGGTACTTCTTAACGAGTGCCATCTCCTCAGAATCCTTCTTGAGATCTCCGTTAGCTAGACCGGATTCAATGTTGTCTATGTACTTTTGGAGATCCTTCCTTAATTTCTTTTTAGCCATATTATTTCTTCCTCTGGCCTAGACCTAGGCTAGCCATATACTTATCGTAATAAGCTCGGTCTTCCCTGCTCATCTCGATAGGTTTTTCTTTCTTGCCGATACTGATTAGGTAATCATCGTATTCCTTTTGGAACTTAGCTTTCTTCTGTTCAGCAAATGCTTTCTTGTCTTCCTCAAGTTGTTTGTTCATTCGGTCAATCTTTTCGTTAAACTCTTTGAATCGTCTCTCTAATTTCATTTGTGCAACCTTCTGTTGTGCGTTCATATTGTTTCCTCCTCGTCTGTTTAATCTGTATAAGAAAGCCACCTCCTGAGTAGTGACTGTTCATCTGTTGTGTAGCTTTCTAGTGGAGCCGATCTACCGAGTTAGCAACCTCCACCTGTGTTAACGGCTTCCGCGATTACTAACTCAGCATCCAACTCTAAGTGTTACTTATATAGAAACCTGCCTCGCTTAGATGCGAGATAAGTTAATTAACGTCTGTTCGGTTAACTCAATGTTATGTTTCTTGAAGACTGATAAGATAGCTTCTTCTAGCTCTCGAGAAATAGCTTCAGCTTGTTTATCCGCCTTAGCTGCATCCTCTTTATTCATATCTGCAATGAAATTCCAATCTTCACTACGAGGATCTAAGCTGTCTGTAGCGCCTACTCCATACTCAACCCCTAAGTCATATCCTTTTGCATCATAGACAGCAGCCAATCGTAGAGCATCCTCTAATTGGAATGCCCTGTTGAATCGATTAGCTACTACCATGTTGCGTCTTTGCTCTACATTATACTTGCGAGATTTCTCTCCACGAGAGCGATACAATTCCTTAATCGCTTCTTGCTTCTTCGAGCTAACCTCTGCAAGTTTAGACTGTGTAGATTCGATCTCCTTAGTTAACACTTCTAGCTTAGCCTCACCTTTCTTCTTGTTAGCTAAAGCTACCTTGTCTGTTTCATCAATGATTAGGCTGGCTGAAATAATGTCTAGTGCGGCTGATACTTTGGAGTGTCCTGCTCGTGCTTCTTGGAGTTTTCCTTGTAGGTCATTCTCTTGAACTTGTAACTTCTCAACCTCTTTGTTTGCTTGCTCCTCTGTCTTTACCTTTGTGTTACCTGCTAATAAGTTTTTAAAAGTGTTCATCATTTGTCATCTTCTCCTTTTGGTTTGTTTTTTTTGTAGTGTCGGCTAAGGGGTAGCCTGTGAAGCAATAAGGTTAGGGGATTAAATCAGGTCTAGCAATCTAGCGAACTCTTTGACACCTTTCTGACTAACAAGCATCTGTAGTTTCTTCTTCTCAATAGGCTTGTAGTTGATGTAGCCATCCTTCAAGTATTCATATCCTGCTCGATGCAACCATGAACCTCTACCTGATCGTTTGATAACTCCTTTGTCTTTTAACATCTGATTTAGCTGCTGAGCACTTCTGAGACCGAGTTCTTTAGCTGTCTCGTCTATAGTCGTGAAGCCCTCAATAGACAACACTTTGTTGTGATACTCGATAGCTGGTGCCTGCTCATCCAACTGAGCTTGTAACTTCTCTGTAGCCTCCACCTGTTCGACTAACTGTAGTAGCGCTTCTTTGTAGGTAGTCGGTAGAGCTGGCTGCTGTACAGCCTTTTCCATTTCGTGGAAGCGATCAATGTAGGCTACCGTGAAGAGGATACCCTTCTCACCCGTCATCTTGTTAGCTACTAATTCACAACCCTTACGTGTAAGAAGATACTTCCTTCTCGGTTCACCTTTGAGATCTAAGTAAGTTGCTTTCTGGAAATAATCTAACGCCCCCAAATTTGGGTTGGTTAAAAATATATCCATGTAATTATCAATATCTCTTAATAGGTGATCGTGTCTTTTCCCTGTCATGCTCGCGACCTCTAAGCTATCAATGAAGTTTACCTCTTGGTTATTTACCTGTAAGTTATTTGTCATTCTCTCCATCTCTCCCTTTTAGTTGTGTTTACTAGCTCACCTTTTTCACATTATTACCATGTTGATAAAGACAGCCTACCTCTCTCATAAACTGAGAAGTTCTCTCCAGCATCTCCTCAATGTTATACATCGTTACGCGGATCTCACCAATATCATCCTTGATAGTAACCTCTCCAGTAACTTCCTCGATCCCGTTAGCCCACTCAAAAGTATCTACGAAGCGGATGCTTTTCTTAGGCTTGTTGGTCACTCTCATATCATTGCCAATGTAATACGAGTTAACATGTACCCCTCGTTTGATATGAAGATAACCCTTCGAGACCAATTCTTCTACGTGGCGTTTTACCGTTCTCAAGTTGTACCCTGTTAGGTTTGCCATGTCAGTATAAGTGATTTCTCCACCCACAGTAGCAATCACCTTAACAGCATCAAACGTCACTTGTACGTTCTCCTTGACAGTTACGTCCTCGAATAGTTCTTCCAGCTCCTTAGCTTCGATTCTAGATAGTTTTTCATTCTCTGTAGGCTCTCCTGTCTCAGCTAAGTATTCATTATATTGCTCATCTGAACTTAACCCTGTGTAGCCGTTCTCTGTACGCCAGTCTAGGTAATCACTCCATTGCTTGTCCATTAGATCACCTCCATATGTTTTTGTTTGAGTAGAGTGTACTCTCCCTCACTTATTTCTTTACAGTCGATACTGATTAGGTAAGTAATACCTGAGTCATATACTTGTCTGTAAGTATCCTTTATAAGCCGGATATGCTCATCTTGTTTGTTAACTCCGCAAGCTGCGATATGATGACCTATGAGGATGCTATCAGTATTCTTGAAGCGCCACCTCACAGTGTAATGCAAGTAAGTTTTCTTCATTAGCTCCTCACCTCCATTAGTTGTTTCATTGATTCAAAGTGTTTCTCCATCCTAGCCTGTCTCACTTGGATGTTATGTTCAGCTTCCATCCTCATTAGTTTTAACTCTAGCTCACTTTGTCTCTTAAGTATCTTCATCTCAAATGTCTTTCTCATTATCACCATCTCCCTTGGTTTAGTTGTGCAGCTGGCTCCTTGGTACTTAACCTTTCATGACTTTGATAATCTTCTCTGGCTCGTCAATCTTTAATGCTGTAGCAATTGAGCTGATCGTCTCTAACGTCCCTGACCCTGTAGCCTTTACCCGAGATAGCGTTGCTCTTGTGACTCCTGACTCTTCAGCAAGCAACGTGAGCGTCTTATTGTGCTGCTTGCATAGGTTTTCTAAATCAATGTAGAACATGATTGTCATATGGTTTCCTCCTCATTAGTTTTAATCTATATTGTCAAAGTTTAATGTATAAGCATATTGGCAGTTCACCCAAAAAGGAGCCAGCTCAGTAGTTAAACCAAGCTGGGATATCAATCATCTGGAGAGATGAAAATGACCTAAATGGATGTTTCCCCGTATCATTCTACGGAAGTCCTACATAGGAGGTGTAAGTGTACTTCCTCGCTAGCTACCTCTAAAGGGGGAAAGAGATAACCACCAAGCAAATACACTCGTTTAATTGCTTCATATATATAGTAAGGAATGCGTGACCCTTATCGTGTTCTACTAATGTAGTAGCTAGGAGTTGCTACCTCATTGATCCCTTCATATATTTAGTACGGTTAGCGCAACCTCTCTTAGCCTGTCACTTCTATATATTAGTCCTACCGTATACATCCTCTCGAGACAGCTCTCTCATTAATTGCTTCATATATAAAGTAGTATATTGGGGACTATATCTCATCTCAAAAAGTTAACTCCCCCTATTGAATTACGTTTCAAAATAAGACACAAGATATATCTGTAAAGAACGAACAAAAGAGCTACCCTCCTCAGGTAACTCAACTTCATTTTCCACTGTTTGGCGATTGGCTTGCGAGACTGCATTAATACTTCGTAGATTCCATCTTCAGTGAAAAACCAAGATGTACCTTGTAAGCCTCCTAAAGATTGTTTAGTCACCTCTTCTTTATCAGCACTTTTTACCATCATCGTTACATTGCTGTGATCAATCCACTCAGCAACATCCTTAGCCAAGAATAACGGTTCCTCCACAGTTCCATAAACCTTAAAGCCTCGTCCTAAAACTTCCTGCTCATAGTCGATCTCATAAGTCTTAACCTCGGTAGCCGTATGCTCCTCGATATTTAACAACTGAGTACGGACTTCCTTGGCTACTTCCGAGTCACGTAGTAGCATCCCTACTCGGAGGATTGCTCTCTTGGGGAAAATGTTAGATCCTACTTTTCCTATCCCTAATTCTTTCATTGAATCTACTGTAAGGGTTAAATTAATTAACTCTTTGATTTCTCCATATTTCATGTGTTTCATTCCGTCACTTTCAAGTTCCGCTCTATTATGATGTACAAGTAATTTTAACGTATTGTGGTCTACACCATAAAATCTAGCAACCTGCTGAGTAGTAGCCATCTCCAACTCAGGTAGTAATAACAGGTTCTTAACTCTCTCCAGAACTTCCACTCGATTTACTAAATTGTCACGCTCCACCTTGTTGTCGATTACCTCGATAGTTACTATCCTTGTATAACAACACTTCCCTTATCTACTCCTCAGAAACCCCTCCTAAAGTTGTACTTTTCTGTCACTCTGGTGCTATTTCAGCTACCTCAAAAAAGCTACAACCCTTGATATCACTAGGTTTACCTAGGAGTCGGACTAATTCAGCTAGCTCTATGCACATATACTCTAAAGGTTAACCTAGAGAGAAGTACCTAGAGAGGTAAAGCTATATAGAGAAAACTAATTGAAATACCTGTTAGTAAAGATTTAAATATTTAAAAGGACTACTAGAGGTAGATACTCTAGAGACAGAACTAAAGAGAATTACTATATAGACAAAACTAATAGATATACCTGTTAGTTAATTATTTAAATATTTAAAAGTCTAATAGAGGAGTATGTCTCTAGAGAATAATCTTTAAAGACTTGTCTATCTCATTACAGAGATGGAATATCTTTAAAGACATTACTCTAGAGAAGTAATCTAAGAGATGCTGCCTCATATAGTTCTTTTGTTTTTAAATATTTAAATACCTAAAATCTAGAGGAGGATAATCTAATTAGAATACCTAAGAGTAATTCTCTAGAGACTATCTATTAGTCTGTCTCTATATAGACTTTGTTTTAAATGATTTTAATAATTAAATACTTATAGAGATAGATCTAATTAGAAGTACTAAGAGTAGGTCTCTAGAGAAGTAACTCTTTAGGTATTACTACAGTAGGAATCTGTGAGTAATATTCACCCTTGAGACGGCAATATCTAGAGTATCTTACTCCAAGTTTTATACAACTTAGGCTGGATATTTTGCATCTCAGGGTATGTTTCTGTCACGTCAGAGCTAGAGAGGAATAACCGTTAGTCGGCTGATGAGGTGGCTGTCTAATGTACATACCCTTTGAGGTGGGACGAGGTAGGAATATTTTCTATAAGATAGAAGAAGGGTTTCACATACCAAAACAGGGTTGCACCTTAGAACCACAAGGGATAGAGCCACTTTTTATCGACGCATTTTTTTTACAATTTCGGGAGAATCGGCGCATTTTTTTTACAATTTCGGAGTTCACTCTGGGAGGTGGCGGTCTCATGAAAGTTAAATTAAGAAAGAATTTATACATATATCTTGTGTCTTATTTTGAAACGTAATAAAATATAAGTATGAACTAAAAGACATTAACTTTAAATTATAACACCAAAATTTATGTATCGTCAACAATAATTTACTGGAGGAGGATGATAGCATGTTAACACTAAAGGAAGCTAAACGAGTATTATACGAGGCAGGATACAACACAGTATCACCTGCTCAAAGGGAAGCACAAAAGGAGTATGTAGAGAAGAAGGCACAGCAAGACAAGCACCACTACAGCAGAATGATTCTCGATAGGTACGATGCTATCAAGGAGAACCTAACACTACAGCAACACGGACTCCTGCTCTACTTAGCAACTTGTATGAGTATCGGTCATGAAGGTTTCTTGTGTGACGATAGAGGAGATCGCATCAGTGTTAAATCTCTGGTAAACAAACTAGGCAAGACTCGTTCTCAGATTAATAAAGTCCTATCAGAGTTGGAAGCTAACGGAGTAATCACACGAGTGACTGAAGGGAAAACAACTTATGTAGATATGACTGACGCGGTTTACATCTGTGGCAAGCTAGAGGGTGAATACAAAACAGTTAAACTATTCAAGACTCACCTACACGAGAAGGCAAAGAACTTATCACTTAACACCCTAGGATTGTTCGCCTTATTACTAACTCATATGAACTGGAAGACAAATCTAGTAGTAGAGAACCCAAATGAGATGGACGCTAGCAAACTTGTACTACTGAAGAGATCTCACCTAACTGACGCTCTAGGAATATCAAAACCTACCGTGAATAAGTTAATGGACGAGCTTAACCGAGCTAGGCTAATTGTTGAAGTTAAATCAATCACAGAGGCTATCTGCTTAGATCCTAAAGCTGTGAGTCGGCAAGCTAAGAAGATTACTTTTGAGGAGCTGCTAGACAATATCGAAAAGGCTTCTCTCTCTCCTAATAACTTTAAGAAGTAAAATCCCCTAACCTATTATCCCCATCGAGGCTACATCATTAGCCTCTCCCCTATTCTAATACCACTGAGAAGGAATACTCATGAGACAATTAAACCTAAGCATATTACCTATCAATAGCGAAATTAGAATGCAACTAGAACGAGCGTACCTAGGAGGATGCCAGATGGATATGTATACTAAGGAGATCGTACTCGAGGTGTTAGCTGAAATGAAGTATCTAGGTAAGCCGATCTCAAGTGTAAGCCTACAAAGAGACCGCCCTCAATTGTACACTGCTGCAGTAGAACACTTTGGGTCTGTAGAGATGACGGTCTCACAGGTACCAACTGTAAAGTACAAGACTAAGAATTTAGCTGAGCAAGACAGAGAGCACAATAGGTATCTGCTTGGATTACACTAGGAGAGTTTGCTCATTTGTGAGTGAGCCTTCTTTTTTTGTATAGAGAGTTAGCGGTCTCATTAGCAACAAACTAAACGATAACCCATACAGCACGAACCCATTTAGGTATGACTGTGTAGCATTCTCCTCTTTGTTTAACAACTGAGGTCGGATATATCCCTGCTCAACAGCCCACTCCCTCATAGTATCGAATTGCTCTTTACTAGAGATCGTCCTATCAAAGCACTGCCTTAACCCTTCCGAGGTTAACACTGTGATTTCTCCCCCGCCGGTTAACGGAATTTTATTCTTCTCTTTCTTATCTACCTTGGTGAGTAGGCCTCTCATGTTTCTATATCCAATAGCATCCGTTAGAATATCCTTAGCAACGAACCACTTGAGACCGTTAGCCTCGTACGTACGAACGTTGCCAAGTGGTGACTCAATGTTTATAAACATATTTATCCCTCCTCTATAGTTATCATTGTACGCCGTCTCTAGGGGGCAAACAATAGTATTCGTATATTCTGAATATAGGTCGTACCTAGGTAATACTGGGGAGGTAGCCTCGATGTCCCGACTCTAAATTTTATTTTTCTGGTGAGGTGGAAACTCTGTAGGCGTACTCGTGGATGGCAGGTCTAGGGAGGTGTTATCTCAGGGGGCGATTTTCCTATATGATTTCTCCTACATAAGTTTAGGTGCGTACGTACACCCCTGCACCTCCTAAAAGGTGGGGTACCCTTGGAGGTGATGACTAGTGAGAACGGTGGCTACTGAGCTGGCTGTCTCATGGCACTGCTCCTTAGTCCACACACTGTAGGCACACACCATTAGACACACCTAGCTGGCTTATACTGAGCAGGCAAGGCGCTAGTAATACCCAAATATAAGCCTCCCTCTTAGTCACACTACAAAGCAATGTATGTTGTCTCATGTGCAGCCTAGTAGGCATAGCACTGTAGCCATACACATAGGTTATACACTGGTGAGGTAGCAGCACTGTAGGTATAGACCGAGGAGGCAAGGCTAACAGGTAGCCTGTATGTACCCAGCTCATAGGAGCCTCTGTGTAGGCTTATACTAACAAGGCAGGCTCAACAGTCCTACTCATATAGATACCATCTCATACAGGGCAATCTGAGGGTTCTCATAGGTATGTCTGTATGCGCACCACTGTAGGCAAGACTGGTGAGATAGACTAGGTAGATCACCCTATTCCTTTCGGCAGGGCTATGAGTTCGGCTGTCTCACCTTCACTTAGTCGTAACCATAACAGTTACTACCTATAAGACTGATTATGTCAACTGCAGGTACAGCTATGTAGATATACTCTAGGGTATCTGCCCCCTTGGTACATCTACACTGATCGTACTTTCACTAGTCCTTTGAATAAATTACTGTATGAGGTGGCGGTCTCCGCAGGTATTCACCTAGTGTATATCTACTCAGTCGTATTCACTGTGAGGTGGCGCTAACCAGCATAACTATAGGGTTGCTATCTCTGTAGGTTATGCACTTCCCTTTAGGTTCACCTCTGTAACTGTACTCTGTGGGTAGAGGTGAGGAGGCATACTCTGGAGGGGTACTAGTAGGCTGACTCAAGAGTGATTACTTTCATGGTCATATGACCTTATAGTTCCTAGCTTGGATATCTCAACAGGCACCGCATCGAGGGGGAGGTTTACTAATTAGCCATCTCCTCATAAGTCCTCTCCTCTGTAGACAAACCTCTGTAGCTTCTCCTCCCTCATCCTACCAATGAGACTGTCTAACAAGTATCGCACTCTATAGAGATTCTCTGTAGCCTTATACTCTTCGTTACCGACGGAGATACTTCTTTATAGATTCCCGGCTCTGTAGTTCACAAGATAGTTGTCTCCTAGTTTAGACTATTTTAATTCAAGGTCTAATGATTAAGGGCTGAGTGATAGCCTATCAGCGTAAGCTGAGAGAATACCTATGAGACAGCAACTAATTTAGTACACCTCTTTAAGAGAAGTTCTAACTTGGTTACCCTCACAAGTGCCCCTGAATAATTTACCTCTGATAGTTATTGACTCACAAGTCTGTAACCTCTATAATTTTCCTAAACGAATAACTAAAAGAGTGGTCACTCATAGATAAAACCTCATCAGGTCTCGCATCCGCCTCTACTTCCGCTGAAAATTCATTATCCGCTATGGTAGTTGGTGTATGTACACACCCGAATTATCGCGGAAATGGTTACGCTTCACTCATATTACAAAAAATGATCCAAGACTTTATGAAAGAAGACCGAACACTTTGTTTATTTTATAACAATCCAGCTGCTGGACGAATTTATAAACGACTAGGATTTAAAGACATTGGAATGTGGACGATGTATCGATAATAAGAAGTACTCTATAAGAGGAAATAGTTGTAACTTAGCAATAAAAGCCGATTACACAAAAACTTCACACCGTTGTTATGAAGAAACTACTTGAGGAGCGAGGACTCTAACTAAAAAATGGTATGCATTCAAACTAAATTTAGACAGATAAACGCCCCAATTGTTGCATCTACTCCAGCAATTGAGGCTACCTGTTTATTCTCAAATTCTTTCCGCTACAAATAGAAATATTTATGAAAGATTTATCTCACTTATGTCACTATTATCTTTACGTGCAAATGCCCTTCTTAATATTACTGCTTCTTATTATACTTTACTTTAAAATCAATATATTCCTGTCTCGCATCCTGATTATTACCTTG
>WPCH01014802.1_pt1 | contig 18546 bp, 33 predicted proteins | sample 5399881 | NCBI WGS metagenome assembly WPCH01 (sample SAMN12869468, study PRJNA574797) | sludge metagenome | isolation source: wastewater treatment of pH5 | place: China:Beijing | collected 2019-05-20
ACTTCCAAGGAAAGTTGCGTTTTCCGTTTCTCGTTATTCAATCCAACCAAGTGATATTCCATTTTACGAATCTCATCCTCTACTACATCGAGTTCGCTTTGCACCTGCACCGCAGTTTCTTTCTTCACGCAATCCCTCCTACAGTCCTAATGCGTTCATGACCTTCCCTTCGTGAAATCCATGTATAATATTTCCGTCCTCCATCAAGAAAGCTGGTAATGTCATTAAACCTTGTTGCTTTATATGGTGTTCATTTTCTTTCATTTCAACGTTAATTTCCTTTACTTCCACATCAACTGGACAATGTTCTAGCATAAATTTTGCTCTTTTACAGTCTCCGCAATTATTCTTTGTAAACATAGTGATCTTAGCTGCCATTCTGTTTCTCTCCCTTTATTAGTTTCCATAATTCTTTTTCATCCATTTCATAAAGCTGACGTCCTGTTTTTTCTTCTTTGTAAATCCCTTTATGTATCAAGACATCGATGTATATTTGTTTCCTGTCCATTGCTCCCCCTAATTAATACCGCTTTGTAGCATGATCTAAGAAAAATATCCCCGAAGTAAAACAAGACGCTATAAGTAACCCAGGTAAAGGTTCGTAACCAAAACACATCATAATCCCTGTAATAAACCAATAAATACATGCAATCCAATTAATAATTTTCATTCATTTGCCTCCTAATTTAAAAAATCCCTGTTTTAAGATAATGTCTAGCTTGATAATAGAAATGATGGTAAATCCAATTACCGCTGAACTTATTGTCTAAATACACAATTTCAAAGTTGTATTTCGCTTTAAATGTATTAAGTCTGCCAAGTAATGCTAATGGACTGTATTTCGAACGGTATTGACCTTTTAGCATCTTTTCATAACCTTTTAGGTCCTCCACAATTAGAGTGAATGGAATGTCTTTTGATCTAATCAATTCGTTCTCAAACCTTGTTTGTGTATCCTTTTGTAAGTTTCCTGTGATTTCATCTATGTCAGCTTTTCGTTCCACTCGGCTATCTAAGTAGATATCACGTGCAATTCCTAATTCTTCATTTTTAGGAATTAAAGCAGAATAATCTCCAGTGTCTAGCTTTTGATTTTTAATTGGTACACCCTTTTGATTTAAATAATCACGGATATGTTGGTTCTGTTGTTCTCTTGTATCGACCACAATTGTTAGTGTTTTAAGGATGTTGTCTATTTCTTTATCTGTGTAATGGAAACGAATCATTTTCTTTCCCCTTTTCAATTAAAATAACGATTTTACTCTAAATCCTCGTCCCACCGTTCAACTCGACCTCGTGTGTAAGACCAAATACCATTCTTTTTCAATGTTTCTAAGTCGATTCTTACAGGAACATACTGAATTGATAGCTCATTTTCAATATACTGTTCTGCCGTTTTCTTTGTAGGTAAGAAACAAGTCTCAGATAATTCCAGTGTGTCATCCTCTGTTTTTAAGTCGTAAAATACATCCTCTTGATATTGATAAGCAATCGCCCAAAATTTCATTTTCATGCTCCTTTCCTTGCATATAAAACCGCACGTTCATATATTTTTGTTGCTAATTTATCAGATTCTTCATTTTCGTATTCTCTAAAATCAGAGTACACGTCATTCCAACCGTTCTTAGCAAGTACAATCGTCCAGTCATAGAACATTTGTAATGAATCTGTATCAGCAAGCAACCAATCCTGTAACTTTTGGTTATGTTTCCAACCAGAGAATGCATAAAAAATCTTTAGGATTGTAACTTTTTCGTTGTTTTCATCCTTCCAGGATTTAAACCATTTATCAATTCCGTTGTAATTTCGTTCCGCAGCTTGCATGACTTCCACAGGGATTAAGTTCTGTCTTGTTATTCCGATTCGTCCATCCTTCGGATCAAGATAAATATTTGCGCCTGATTTCCAAATTGCGCTTATGATTTCTAAAACTTTCAAACCTCTCACCTCTATTACTGAACAGTTATTAAAGAGTTACTGAAATCGTAAAAAACGCCCTTTACTAACTAATAGTTATTTAAAATAACTCGCCTCATCCTTACAGCCCCAAGGGTTTGACCTCATTTCGTTATTTTAGTTATCGGTACTGGGCATTACAGAATATATATATATATATATTTATTTTTATTTTTTTGTTTATATAAAAAACAAATAACTAAAATAACTAAATAGATATAAAAGGCATCTTAAACCCTTGATATGACTGGATTTTTGAAGAGTTATTAAAAAACCAAAATAGTTATTTAACCAACAAAATAGTTACTGAGTGACCTTGAATTTGCTGTTTTCACTAGTTTCAATAACTCCTTTAGTAACTGGCTTACGTTCATTCAAAGTAATTCCTGTAAGGAACGTTTTATTTCCGGTTCCCTTCGTTTTTCCAAATCCTTTTGTTTCTAACATTCGATAAAAGGATCTATTCCCTAAACTTCGTTCACCTGAATTGAAACACCATCTTTCATAAACGTTGTATAATTCTTTAGCTTCAATCATGATTGACTCGTTTTCTCGTTCCTCTACATAACAAACTTCATCAAGGAATGGCGCTAAAATATCCATATCGTCTTTGTATTTCCCTGTTGCTTCCGCTACCACTTTAGGTTCTTTCAACCCGTCCTGTTGCCACTTCATGCAACCCTCAATTGCCCAATTTAAAATACCAGGCATTTCAAGAGATAATTTTTCAGGTAATCGTTTATCACGTTTATGTGCTGGTAAACTTAAATTGAATGGTATTAATTTGACGCGACGCCAAATCCCTTCATCAAGCCCGCCAATAATTGGTTTATGGTTTGTAGTGAAAAATACCTTAAATTCGGGTATAAACTCAAAGAATTCTTGTCTAAGGAAACGCGCTAATACTGGCTCACCGCCTGTAATTTGCTTAACGAATGAATCCGCAAGTTTTTCTCCTTCTTCACTCTCAATCGCCGATACAAATCGAGATCCAACTAATCTAGCAATATCATTGTTTGCTCCTGATTCTTTCTTTTTGATGAAAGTATCTGATTTTGCCTGTTTTCCGTAATCGCCCATCAGGTCCTTAATGGTATTGATGAATGTGGACTTACCATTCGACCCACCACCAACTAAAAACATCATAATTTGCTCTGAAATATCACCTGTTAGGCTATATCCAATAAGCCTTTGCATATATTCCACTAGAGCCTGGTCGCCTAAGAATATTTGATCTAAAAATTTAAGCCATTCAGGGCATTTTGCATTTTCGTCAAACGTAATGTTTGTGATTTTTGTTAAACCAAGTTCCCGATCATGTTGTAGCAGCTTACCTGTTTTTAAATCGACAACGCCGTTTTCAACATTGAACAAAAATTTATGCTTATCAAAATCCCCACGTTCACCTGGTACCAATGGCATAAGGTCCTTGATACTATTCATTCGGATATTTCTACGCTCACACATACGGGACCATTTTGCTTCCGCTTCATCTTCTGATTTGGAAAGGTTGCGTAGTACCTTTGCTGTAATTCTTTCAATTTCTTTTTTTGTATCCACTTTCCAACGCTTTCCGTCCCATATAAACCAACCAATATCATTAATGTATTTAATTACATGGCCATATTCGTATGCGATACGTTCAGCGTTTCCCATTTCAGTAAGTTTGAATTTTCGTTTTGGCTTGTCTTCCACAACTTCAGCTACATCTTCATGTATAAAATCAAATGAGAATTCTTCGAATTGCTGTTTGTTGTCTAAGATAGTTGTAGATGTGGAGGAAATGGCTACTCCTATTGTTCTTTCGCCGTATGTTTCGTTTGTATCGCTAAAATGGATAACGTCCCATTTGTCACGAATTAAACTAGTCTCACGGAACATTGCATCCATTCGAGTTGCTGATTTGCCTGTCCAGAAGGCTAAGTGATTACATAAAGCAAGATCAGTTGCAGAATGGTCATCATTTATTAAATTACCGTTGTACATTGAACGTATTTCGTCACCGTTTTTACTCCGGAACATTCTTTCCCATAATGCTTCATTTGAAATTTTGATTTCATCTTTCTCAAATTCCGCTAAATTGACGCGGCCTTGAATATCACTATCATCAAAGTATTGTTCAAACACTTCCGCTAGTTCATCTGTACGATCGTATACATCATTGGAATTTTCACGATTTCCAGTGAAGGTGAAGAAACGACCATAACTGTAAATTTCTAAACCGTGTTTTGTATTTTTCCTTCCAGTACCTAACACTGATTGTGGAAGGCTACCTTTGATGATGATGTGGATGCCTTTTCCTGAAGGTGAAAACTCTGTGTAGCTATCTAATGTATCGATAATTTCAGTTGCAAAAGCATTTGTTTTTCCATCCGTAACACACTTATCGATATCTATTCCTATATAGTTGTCCTGCCTGCTAAACACGAAACCAATTCCATCATAGTCACCTTCTAAGTAGAATTTGACCGCTGTTGCAAATGTTGACCAAGTACGTCTGTTATTTGCCTGAGCCATTTCGCCAGTTACCTGACACGGAACTTTGGTTTGTTTACCATTTCGCATTTCGAATTTCCACAAAATCCATTGAGGAAGGGCCTTTAACTCGGCAGGAATTTCATTAAAATTGTATGGATTCTTTTTCATTTCGCCCTCCGATTAGCCTTTTAGGGTATAAAAAAGAGAAGTCGGTTAAAACCAACCTCTCTATTAAGTTTTATTTAGAATGGTAAATCTGAATCACCGATAGTAATTGGTTCGCCAACTGGTGATGGAGAATTTACTTTTGATACATCGAAATATCTTGCTTTAGGATATTTCTTAGTTTTATCATTTCGGTCTTCCTGATGTTTAACAGTGATTAATAATGATTTGTTGAAAAGTTTATTGGCCATATCATCAGCACTATTGAATGAAGTTCCATTTGGGAATCCACAAGCTGCAATCAAACTATTGATTCTTTTAATATTGTTTTCTTGGTATTCCGGATTATCATTGTGGAAGTAGAATGTGTTGTATAAGATTTTTGCTCCTTGATGTGGTTGTGGAACATCTGAACGAATTTCAAAATCTAATTCTAACGTTGGATGACCTTGAAAGTCCTTTGCTGTTGCATTAATAACACTTGCTTCGTATTTACCTTCCGCTACTAACTCAAAACCTGTACTTACATTTGTTTCATCGAATTTAAAGAATGACATTATTTATTCCTCCAATTGTTTTATTGTTTTATTTAACTCTTCATTCCTCGTTTATATCCCACAATCCTGACCAATCACATAATTTATAAAGACCGACACCCATCAGAGCTAGCAAGTTAGCAAATAACACATTGAAAAGAATCTCATTAGGTGTATTTATGAAGTGAACCGTGGCCCCAAAACTAACCGCTAGCACTAACAGGTAGATCGTTCTCATTGTTATTCCTCCCCGTTTACTGGTATCAATTCTTGTTGCACACAACCTTTACGCTGATCCAAGTGATTCTTAGCAAACACACTTTGATTACCTTCTAAAACAAATCCTCTTGTACCATCTGCTTTTTTAACTAATTGACCAACAACATGAACGATTCCCATAATGTGATTAACAATCTTATCCCGAATATCCGGAATGAATTGTGTATATTGCTGCCCATCATCATGTGTGATATTTCTTGTTGTCTCCCAAGCTGTGAAAATAACATTTGCATCTAATGAATTAAATGTTTCTACTAACTTTAGAAGATGGTTATCTAGTAATGCGTAATCCTTTAATTCCGGCATACCGCTTTTTGTATTTTCACCTTTTTTAAGTAGCCATAACTTTTGATAATGCGTTAAGTTATCGATGAATATATTGTCATACTTACCAACATTCGCTTTTGCTAAGGCGTAAAACTGTAAGATGCTATCATGTGGGTTTTCACCATCAATTTTAGCTACGTCTACATTTTCATAACCGGATAACACTTGTGTGGTCCCATCGATATCCAGGACTAATGTTTTACCTGGTAACAATCCAGCAACCGTTGTTTTACCGTTACCTGGTTTTGAATAGATAATGATTTTTGCTTTTTTACTTTTGGTAATGGCAGCACCGTTTGTAATTTCCAATTAATCCACCTCTACTCTTCCTAATAAATAATCTGTTGATACACCTAAAGCTGTTGCTAAATCACTCAAAACATAAATGGTAGGTCTAGAATCTCCAATTTCATAATTTGAAATTGTACATCTATCTTTATTAACCTTTTCTGCTAATTCTTGTTGAGTAAGGTCTTTCTTTTTTCTTATCTCTCTAAGTCTTGCAGGAAACATAATATTTACCCCTCCGCCATTTTCTTTAGGACAAAGATTGTAGCTTCAAAATCCTCAATTTTCCCTTCAATATCCTTAATGTTTTGTTCAAGGATTGGCTTTCTTTCTATTACACGCTCTAATTTGCGTTTACAATCATTTAAATTTCCTTTTTCCACACTTAATGACTTTTCTAATTCTTCAATAGCAGCGTTCATTTCGTGTCACCCCAATCTAATTTAGATCCACAACCTGGACAGTAATTAAAATCATCTTGGAGATACGTTTCACATTCATCACAAAATGGTTCAGCTTCATCACCAGCCGAATGATAACTTTGGAATGCAGGTGTCCATTGAACTTTTACAGTCTCTTTCACTTTACTCACCAGCTACTTTCTTTATGGAATGAGACTCTACATATTGTTTGATACAATCTGTTTCATCGTGTATGTAATCACCATCAATATCCCGGTACTCTTCACCAATGTAGATTTCTTTACCGCAACTCTCACAGTTACTCATAACATCACTTACAACTGAATCCTGACGATTCCCGACTACCATTGAGTTTTCTACTATTTGGTATCCCCGCAATTTTCTCTTCCATCCTTTCCGAAGTATAGAGAGAGTAATAGACTATGTTGTCATGTATAAAAGCCCCTTCATGTGGAAGATCTTCTGAATCACGATTTGCTATAATTGGTTTCATTCTGTATTCAGCTAACGCTGATTCAAATGTTTCATTATTAAGATGAACTTCATTACCACGAATACTGATAATGCCATCTTCATTTCCTGCTAACCGTATAGCTTGTACAGCTTTACTCACTTCTTTAATGTTCATTAGCAGTTCACTCCTTTACATGAGTTGAATTCGTGCTATAATCAGGTTGAAAATTTATTTTCTTAGATCACCTGTTGCAGCAGGTGGTTTTTCTTTCTACTAATCATTAATCTTGATTTCTTAAGATTAGGATTAATTTTATTGAAAGCTTTATTTTTGATCCTACTTACTGTGGATTCATGAACGTTTAATTTTGCTCCAATTTCTTTATCTGTATAACCATAAGATTTTTGTATTACCACAAACTTTTCTTTTCTATCTAAACCGCTAATTTTTTCATTAAATGTAATTGAATCAATAACATCTTCTTCTATATTTATTGGAGAAACTGCAAAGAACTCATTCGTTTCCTCACCGTTTCGATTTAAGTCGATAGAACGGATATTGATTTGATTCTTTTCTTCAACACTCGTATATCTACTTAACTTAAATGGTGTCCCTTTCACATGAATTACTTCACTTATGTACCATCCCAATGTTTTAATTACATAAGTATTAAATGATACATCTCTATCCGGATCATATTTCAAACATAATTCCCATAGTTTAATTCTGCCTTCTTGAACTAAATCATCAAATTCCATGTTATTTTCAACTGCTATTCTAATTGCAGCTTCATAACTACCGAGTCTCTTTTTGATTGCAGTAAGTACCAAATGATCTTTCTTTGCAAACAACTCTTCGGGTGTCATTTTCTTTTACCTTCCCTTCATTCTTTTTCTAGAAATCTTTTAATTGGTTTATCTAATACAGCTATAAGTGGCATTACTGTACAAATTATTAATGCTACAACTAATAAGGACTTCGTGCTTTCTTCCATCATTTATCTCACCACCAATTTTTATTTATTTTCATTTCCAGCTAATTCCTGAGCTTTACGTTTCCAATAACGATCTTGAGTTGCCTTTACCTTTTCTTTATTTTTTGCTCTCCACTCTCTCATATAAGCGTTTCTCGCTTCACGAGCTGATGTTTCTTTAGTATTTGTCAAACTTTTCACACCTCCAAAACTTTGCCTGTAGCAAAGTGTTATGTAAAATAAAAAGCTGTTAAATCAACAACTTTATCTTAATCATTTTCTTTATCTTTATTTCTACAACCTCATTGTACAACAAAACTTTTCTTCTTGCAAAGTATTTTTTAACAAAAAAAATAAAAAAACTTGTCTTGGTGCTAATAATTGTTGTACATTGTAGATAGTAAAGATAAAGATAAAGATAAACATAACAAATTGAATTTATATAGATTGGAAGGAAAAGGGGTGATGATAATGACTGAAACTATTGGAAGCCGTATTAAAGAAGTTAGAAAATCTTTAAAGATGAAACAAAACGAACTTGCAGAAGCAATTGGTGTTCACTTTGCAATGATTTCATTATATGAATCGAATAAACGCACCCCTAGTCGTGAAACAGTGGAAAAGATGGCTCCTGTTTTGAATGTTTCAGCTGATTATTTATTGTGTTTATCCGATCATAAAACATTGGATAAAGAGAAATCAGTTAAAGTAACTAAAGAAGCTGCCGATCTTATGGAGAAAATAAATAATTTACCTCCTGAGAAACGACAAGCAATATTAAATTTAATTGATACATTCTAGAGAAAACAAAAAAAGAGAGCTTTTCAGCTCTCAACCTTTTTCCCTCATATTCTTCTTTTTTCGTCAATAATTTGATATGATGAGGGATGAATACATAAATTTTTAACACAAATAACTTTTAAAATAAAATAAAAGACAAAAGAAAAAAGAAGTTATCTAGCACTTTGGACGGTAGCAGACAACTTCTTCGCGAAAACAAAAAGCTTTTTGCAAAGCTTGTTTTTATTAATTTGTACTCTAAGTATACAATTTTTAAAAACGAGATGCAAGAGGCTTAATTCCCTATACTTAAATTTAGGGAGTAAGCCTTTTTTCTTTTGTCCTCAAGGAGGATATTTATTATGACTGTAACATTCCAAAAAGCTAAAAAGAAAACTAGAAACGAATTACAATTGCCGATCTTACACTTTGTTTGTATGGATGATTGGATTGAAAAATTAGGAGATAAAGCATTTACTGCATGGTTAAAATTCTATACTTGGTGTAATCGTGAAGAAGATGCAAACGGCAATCGTCCTGAAGATGATGTGATTCCATCTAGTTTAACTAAAATCCAAAAACGTTTAGGTGTAGGAAAAGATACTTTCTACAATAAAATTTTAAAGCCACTTTGGAATCACGGGTTAATTGATGTGTTTGAATACAAAACGGAAAATTGGAAAGGACAAGGTAATGTAAACATTATTGTGTATGAATACCCACAAAATGAACATGCCTTATCAACTAAACCATTAGAGAAAATTCGTGATTATGATACAGACTATACATCTCAAGCAAAGACGTTTGCAAAACTTGGTGGACGTCCAAAAAAAGATGCATCTGTACCCCGTTCTGAAATAGAACAGGGGGATGGTTCTCAAACAGAACAGGGGGTGTTCTCAAATGGAACAGGGCCCCGTTCTAAAATAGAACCCAATAATGTTTCAAATAATCTATCTAATGTTTCAAAATCTAATAATGCTTCAAAACAATCAAGTAATCTTTCTATCTTAGATAAGATTCAAAATACAAATCTACCTGATACTACTAAAACTGTACTTGGTAAAAATATTGATAGATTGACAGATGATAAATTGAATATCATTTTAGAGTTATTTGATATCTACAATGACGTACTTAAAGAGGTTGCTTTTAATGCTGTTATTGCCCGTGTACTTAAATTAAAAGTACAATCTAGTTTTAGAGGTTTATTAGAAAAATCATTAAAAACAGAGACATATACACAAATGCCTAATTCCACAACTACTGTTGTTCGTAAAGAAATGCTACCTGATTGGGCCGGAAAAGAAGATAATGAATCATCAACTGTGGAAGGCAATAAACAAGCTCCTGAAGATTTAGAGGAAAGTCAAAAACGTTTAGATGCCTTATTAGGTAAAAATAAAAAAGAAGAGAACTAACTAATAGTCCTCTTCCACGAATAGTAAAATAATGTAATATTTTACCGCTACAAATTAGGAAACTTTTCTACTATGATGGAATTATATTACAACAAATCTTTGTTTTGAAGTAACATTCTAGAGTAAACAGCCATTTGTTTAGCATACTTACCTTGTTCGCGTCCATTTAGCTTGTTATAGTCTCTTTTAATGTCGCTTAATAGTAAATCTAACAAAGGGTCATTCTGTTCGTTCTCGAAGCCGAGAAGCGTGTCTGTTGTAACGTTAAAAAATGACGCGATAATTTTCAGACTTTCAAGATCAGGTTCGTGCCGATCTGTTTCCCAGTTTTTAAGTTGGCCACGAGTTATACCTGTTATTTCTGAAAATTGTTCTTGTGTTAAACCATAACCTTTTCTTAAACGTCTAATGTTTTGTCCGATTGAGTTTTTCATAGTTTTGAGTATAGTTATCAACATATCACTATACCATAATTGGTAGATAATCCGACTTATTTTTAAAAAAAGGTTGAAAATAAACATATTAAAAATAATATAGAACAATTGTTCTATTAGTGGTAAAATATTCATGTGCTATTAAATCATTAGTTAATATGCAAAATTGCATATGCACCGAAATCTTGATTTATAGCGATAAAAAAACTTTCTCAATATTTAATTTGCAAGTGTTTTGTTAATATTGTAAAAATTCGTGGTAAAATTTGTTTAACAAAAAATGAACGAAAAAAGACCCATATGAGCGTGTTATCAAGGAGGCTCCTACACTCACCTTAATAACCGTTCCCTAACTACCGCTTAGGAAACACTTGCCACATACGAGTCACATCTAAGTATAACACAAAATCACAATATTCTTCCCTCGTATTTTGTTTCCGCCTTGAGAAAATCCGTTAGGATGTGGTTCGTTTTTTCTGAAAGGGGAAAATCATGCAACAAGTTATGAATGAATTATTAAGTAGAATGGATTCATTAGGATATTCAAGAAGAGGATTTGCCGAAAAACTAAAGGTAAGTCGTGAAAAACTAAGGCGAGGTCTTGTATGTGAATATGAAATGGATGTTAATGTGTTCTTCAACGCTATCGATCTTCTATTTGAAAAACAAAATGAGAAACGAACAATCACAAGAAAATACTTTTCAGAATGCGAGAGCATATCAAATATTGAAGTTGGTTTAATATATTGTCAGGTTCAAGGCGAATACGATCTGATGAATTTTTTAATAACTAAACATGAGAAGAAAAGCAATTTAGGAATATTCTTTAGCATATATAAGCTTTTTAACAAAAGAAATAAGAACGAATTAAGAGGTAAGGAACTTTACAATGAATTAAGCAGCAAGCGTTTTTCCTCCAATCCACATTGTCAGGTGATGGTGAATATTTTATTCATGTTATCACTAGCTGATATGCCAAATAACAATGCAATCATTCAATATGTGGATGCAATGGAACATAATTTAGAAAAACAGGAACAAGGTATTATTAAGGACTACTTACGTATGTTGGCTGATGAACGAAAAGCGTATATGTATTTATGGAGAGTACAACTTGCTGAATGTAGAGATACATGCTATAAAATAATCAACTCATGTATAGATATTCCAATTATTCAAGCAACTGCCTTTTGTTGTTTGGGAGAAAGTTACCAATTTGAATCTCCATATAAATCGATTGAATACTTATCAAAGGCGATTGAAAAATTGGAAGAGGTTAATGTTCCATTAAAATCTCAAAAATATGTAGCTTTTCAGTCAACACTTGCACATGTACGAATAAATTATGAGATTAATATTAAAGAGATCGATTTATCGGCCATCCACAAAAACGAGAAAGCGAGCTATGAATATAAATTTGGTAATCGTGATTTGGGATTGGCACTCTTTAAAGAAATGGAAATAGAAGGTTTTAGTCCATTCCAACGCTTTTCTTACAGTAAATGCATTGGAGATTTAGAAGGTATTAAACAAGTCTTACTAGAATTTGAATTATCAGGATTAAGTTTCTATGGCCAGTTATGTAAAAACATACTAATGAGTAAAGGGGAAGTACTACAATGAAAAAGAAACTAATTGCACTAGTAATGTGTGTAGGAGCATTAGGGTTCGGATTATTCGGAAACGTTGATAAAACGGATCAGACAAGCCCAGTTACATATATGATGACGGATCCGGGTGGCAGCTAATAAAATAATTTAATACAAATATCAACAAAGGAAAGTCGTTACTTCGGTAGCGACTTTCAGTGCGTTTAAGGGATGACACAAATAAAACATCAAATCGTAAAACTGTGTCACTTATACATTTTACAAAAATAGAGGGAGGAAAATTACTATGATGAATCAAGGGGTAGCTTTAAATATAGAGAAAGAAATCAGTGTGGAGGACAAGTTACATATCATCTTAGAAAAAGCGGAGAACGGTGATTTAGAAGCAATTGCACTTTTAGAACAAATTAATGTTTTGACTAAATAAGAGCTTCGGCTCTTTTTTATTTTGTTCAAATTTAAAATTTCACATACCCGATTTAAATTAGTTTTAAAGAAATAAAAGATGTAATGAATGGTTTTATATTCATAGGGATTCTTGGCGAGCCCTGTGGAGGCATAACGAAGCTTAAAAGATACATAGGGAGGATTGTATAAGATTGTCTAATGCTTCGCTACGTATGTTCGACGATGCCGTTAGCAGGTTTTATAAGTTTCGCAAATTTAAAGGAATAATCAAAAGTGAAGTTTAATAGTATAATTGTGTAAAGTTTTAATATTTTGATTGAAAAACAGATTGTCTGTTGTATAATGAATTTATAAATAATAAAACTCTATACAATTATTAGTGAAAGGTTGTGTATTTATTGAAAAAAGTATTAGTAATCGACCATGGTAATGGAAATATTAAAGGTAGAAGTGAAGTTGCAGCAGGAGTATTACCTTCATTAGTGGCTTTTAAAAAGGATGTAGGGGAATCTATAACAGGTAAAAAAGCGAAATTAAAGACTTATGAAATTGAAGGCATTGAGTATGTGTGGGGGAAAGACATCACAAAAGTAAAAGATGTTTTTGCAACTTACGGATTCCAAAATAGATATAAAGAACCTTTATACAAAGTGCTAACGAGTATCGCTCTTGCTGATCTTGCTCTTAAAAGTAAAGTGCAACCAACAGATGAAGTAATTGTAATTACAGGTGTACCAAGTAATGAAATTGGAACAGAGGCAGCAAACGACTTGAAAGCAGTATTTGAAGGATTACATACAGTAAAAGTCGAGGGGAAAACAGTAAAAGTAAATGTTGAAGAGGTTATTATCCTTCCACAACCAATTGGAACAGTGATGGGAGAATACTTAGATACAGATGGATTTGTAGCTGATGATCGTTATGAAGACATCCGTGTAGGTGTAATTGATATCGGAACAGGAACAACAGATTTAGACTCAATTAACGGATTACGTCGTGAGAATGAATTCAAATCTGTGGAAGCTGGTATGAAAGATGTTTATCAAGAAATCGCAGATTATATTAACGCTCAAAACTCTAATGCAAAAGTGGAATACTACCATGTTGAACCGTTCTTTGAATCGGGACAGTATAAACTTTCAGAACGTCATATTATTGATTTTGAGGAAGTTAAGCCAAAAGCTGTATTCCAGGTATCTGAAAAGATTAAACAAGGTATTAAAAACGCATGGAAAACGTTTGATCGTTTTGATGAAATCATCATTACTGGTGGTGGAGCGGAACTATTTGCAAGTGCTATTGAGGACTTAGTTGGTGGTGTGAAAGTAGCAGAGAAACCACAACAAGCAAACGCAGAAGGATTTTTCAAATACGGTATGTTCAAAGTGAGTGAAGAAGATGGCGAATAAAATTTATCAGCTTAGTTATGACGATCAGCTGGATAAAGACATTCATGAGTGGTTAAAAAAGATTCCAAGAAGCAGAAAAGCGGAAACTGTACGACATGCAATACGTTATTATATCGCGAGTAATGGTGGCAGCAGTGGCATCCACATGCCAAATGTGACAGGAGCGCCTATCGCTATAGAAGAACCACAAACACAACAAGAAACACCTAAAAAGAAAAGACCCAAATTATCTACAGATGGTAATTTTGGTTAATAAGTAATTATCTACAGAAAATATTATCTCTTCCCTCCCTCTCGGTACTTTTTCATGGAATAACGGAATTATGGAAAAGTGTCCCTGAGATAAACGAGAGGGAGGAGGTGATTTTTGAAAGGGGAGAGCATCATGAGCAATGTTAACCCTATGTTTGAACCTTCCGGAAAATCTACTAAAATAACAAACCAACAACTTCGTAAAACTCGTTGCGATAAAAAGAAAGACGTAAAAATCCCCGTAAATGAAATACAAAGACAACTAATAAGATCCTCAGCATACCAAAAAGGAATAACCACTACACAATACATGTCTAAATTAATTACAGAACACCTAAACATATCTTATATTGCAGAAATACACAATTATGACTATATCGATACTAAAAGATATATACATGCAAAGTTAGATCAAGAAGTTCATAAAAAACTTGTCCATCTCGCTATAGAATGGGGAGTATCGCAGCGCCGCGCTGCTGCAAGAATACTTTGTTTCGCTTTAAAAACAATGTGAAATGTTTAAAAGCCCACTATTTATTAGTAGGCTTTCGTTTAGAAATCAAATCTTCAAGAGCTTCATCTAATAATTTGCTCATCGGAATTTTTGTTTCATCAGATATTTGTTTTAGCTGTTCATACAGATCAATACGAACAGCGTTTGATAAGGCTTTTCTTGTTTTTAAACCACGATTTGTGCTCATATATATCACCTCTAAATAAATTATAAACTACATTCCGAACACTTGCAATTGAATGTAGTTGAATGTATAATTTAGCTACGGAGGTGAAATTATGATACTAGCAAAAAAAGTTCGGTTAAAACCAACTAAAGAACAGGAACGACAACTTTGGAAATCAGCAGGAACAGCGAGATGGGCATATAACTGGACATTGGGAAAGCAAGAAGAAAACCACAAGAACGGAAATAAATTCATATCTGATGGCATTCTTCGTAAAGAATTGACCGTTTTAAAACAAACTGAAGAATATGTTTGGTTGTATGAGGTGTCCAATAATATCACAAAACAAGCAATTAAAGATGCTTGTGATGCGTATAAAAAATTCTTTGCGAAACAAGCAAAGAGACCGAAGTTTAAAAACAGAAAGAAGTCAAAACCGTCTTTTTACAATGATAATGTCAAACTCAAAATCAAAAATAATAAAGCCTTGATTGAAAAAGTTGGTTGGATGAAAATATCTGAACGAATACCAATGGACGTAAAGTACTACAATCCAAGAATCAGTTTTGATGGTAAGTACTGGTATCTGTCTGTAGGAATTGAAGAAGAACCACAAACAACGGAATTAACAGATGTTTCGCTAGGGATTGATGTCGGCGTAAAAGAGCTAGCAGTATGTTCAGGTGGTCAAGTGTTTGAAAACATCAACAAAACAAATGAAGTAAGAGAAGTAGAGAAACGTCTTCGTCGGTTGCAACGTCAAGTTTCTCGTAAATACAAAATGAATAAGGAGGGGAACCGTTTCGTCAAAACGAGCAACATTATAAAAATCGAAAATGAGATACAACACTTGCATAGAAGATTATCAAATATCAGAACCAACCATCTTCATCAAACGACAAACGATATCGTGAAAACCAAACCATATCGAATTGTAATGGAAACTTTAAATATTAAAGGGATGATGAAGAATAAACACTTATCTAAAGCGTTTGCTAATCAAAAACTTCATGAGTTTAAACGACAAATGAAATATAAGTGTGAAAAATATGGTATTGAGTTCATTGAAGCTGATAGATGGTATCCATCTTCTAAAATGTGTTCATGTTGTGGAAGCGTTAAGAAAGACCTAAAGTTATCTGACCGAGTATATCGCTGTGATTGCGGTCTTGTAATGGATAGGGATTTAAATGCATCTATCAACTTATCATATTATCAATTAGCAAATTAACACCTAAACGTTATTGCTAATATGTAGGATTCGTTGTATCCGAATTTACGCCCTCGGAGTGTTATATCAAACGAAAGTAGCTTTGGCCAAATCGGACACGTAGAACAGGGAAATAAACAAACTTTTTAGATTTTTATAAGGTTTTGGCAACGGTGACAGCATGTACAGTAAGTACGATGTGATGACGAAAGAAATACAGCTAATGAGTGCTGGGAACTGGTGGGAACGGACTAAAATTGAGTGGGCTTTAAAAGAGAAATACCGTTTTGAAGTGAAGATGCTCAAAATTTACTTATTCCGCATGAATATTATCATTGAGGATATGGAAGAGGAAGATTACGAGTGTAACGCTAGTGATTTAGCTGAGATACTTGTTGAGGACTTTCTGGAACATATAAGATCCAAGAATAGTATGGAGCAGTTGTATCAAATTCTAGAGAGTAAGAAGCACTATACAGATTGCGAATTAGAATTTAATGAAAATGATGAAAGGTACGGAACAGTTGAAGTGAAGATTGATAGAAGGACATTGAGAAGAATTGAAGTGTTTTTCTCTGATATGGCTCACACCTACCCTATGCATGGATATACCGCTGATAAATTGATTAATATCTTAATGTGTGACTACATGAAATATTATGCTGAAGAACCTGGAAAGAAACTATCCCTACTGAAACGCAGATTTTCATAATAATTAAGATTCCTATTTTCGGGATGTTTAAAAAATGAAATCTTTGGCCACTCTTGTACTAAGAACTTAAAACAGGAGTGATTAGAATGGGATGGCTTATTTCTGGCAAAGGGAGAAAGTCAAAGCTCTCCAATTTTCTGGAGAAAAACAAAATTACTCAGCAAGAATTAGCAGAAAGAAGCGGTGTAAGTAAATCTACAATAAGTCGCGTATGCCAAGGTGATAAATTCTCTCCAACAATGAAGAATGCACAAAAGATTGTGAGAGCTTTGAAAAAGATAACAAATAAAGATGTTCATTACGATGATTTTTGGATGTAGCTTCGTGAAAAACGGGGCTATTTTTATTCTTTTAAAAGAACATATATTCTGTGTGATAAGAACAAAAAAACGGAATAGCATTAACAAATACATTCCGATATGATTAGAAAAAGGAGGGATGAATATGGCGAAGGATATAGTAAGAAGAAACCAAGCTGGAGCTATTATTTATGATAATATCAATGATTTTGAGTATTTGAACATACCTATGATTCTTAAAGAAGAAGACGCGCCAGTATATGAAGTTCTTAGTGTTGGTACTGCCGGAAAGGACGACGTTGCAGCGGTTTCAATGGATAGAATTACAATGTCAAGGACCGTCATACAAGTAGCAACAATTAAAAATTGTGATGGGAGCGTTAAAGCGTATCGCTTACCAATAGAATTAGAAAAATGGGTTCAACACTGTATGAACGCAGTGTTAGAAGGATACAAACCCTTCCCAAGAAAAGTGGCGTTTGGAATTATTAATAATAAATATTATGTTGAATTCAAATAAAAAAAGCCGCCCAACAGGACGGCTCTTATTTTTGTTCATCAAACTATTCTTTTGTATAGTAGTATTTAAGACCTTTCGCATCTAACCATGCAGTTGCTCGATCTAGTTCATTCCCTTGGCGATATGCTGTTTCAAATCTAACTAATCCCTGTTTATCTCCATATGAGATAATACGAGATTCATACCCAAGAGCATCCATCATTCCTAACATTTCTGGTACTAACGCTGTTCCGAATTCATACGTAACAACTTTATTAAATTTATTCACTATAATTTCCACCTTTCCTGCGTCTTGTAATTTATTTAAATTTTTCATGCTAGATGCTCTATTTGCACATTGATTTTTAAACCACTGAACACGTCCTTCATCTAACATTCGATGCGGACAGTACTTCCCGTTTCTCTCTTGATGAGTCTTAACTTTACTGATTGGAATATCAAACTGAATCATTAATTGGGCGATTACTTCAATTGCATTTAATTCAGCCTTGCGATATCTCGCTCCGCCTGATTGTGAATAACAAATTTCCACCCCAATACTATGACGATTCCCTCTCCCATTACCATCTCCAGCGTGCCATGCATTTCTGTTAAAAGGAATTAACTGAATAGCTTCTTTATCATCCACAGCGATATGAAATGATGTTCCAGTGCTATTGTTAGCGACATTATTACGCTCATTTATAGCCGGTGCGTCGTTGTACGTGTTATGAAATGTGATTTCTGTTGGATTCATCTCATACGGGCATAAGGCATCGTATCGACTTCTTGGCACTAACATTTGTTTGATTTCCATTATTCAACATCTCCTTTTTTCGTTTCTTGTTTTGCTTTACCACCTAAAATCTCAACTGCATTTGTTAAAGCTGAAGGTAAAGGAATACCCATTCGACCAGCATTTTCTAAAAGTGATAACAACTCATTCCCAATAAA
>WPCH01022664.1_pt1 | contig 18539 bp, 17 predicted proteins | sample 5399881 | NCBI WGS metagenome assembly WPCH01 (sample SAMN12869468, study PRJNA574797) | sludge metagenome | isolation source: wastewater treatment of pH5 | place: China:Beijing | collected 2019-05-20
TGTAACCTCAAAAATCCCTTCGGAAAGCTGCCTTATTTCGGGCATTTATTTTCTCCTCTTCTTTTTTGGCTTTGCCCTGATTTCCTGCCGCTTCTGGGGAGGTCTGGGGTTTTCAGCCCTGATCTTCCGGATCTTTTCTTCCAGTTCATTTTCAAGTGAAGGGTTCCTCTTTGCAGAATAAAAGTCAATTCTTGCGGCAAGAGAGAGCTTTGCTGCAAGAGCTCTTGCGACTTTTCCCCTTACCCACCAGGGAGAGGTATTGATAAGGGGATGGCTGTAAATTATGCCATGTTTGGGGGACGGAGCCCTGGAACGCAGGTGTTTGAAGAGAGCTTTACTTGCGCCTATTACCTGAATGGTGCTTGAAGGAAAAGCTGCCAGTTTTTCAAGGCTGCCTGCAATGCTTATCAGCCTTGCACCCAGCATGGGCCCTGCAAGCAATGCCAGATTGGGGGCAAGGATTTCCATGCTGCTTTCAATATACGCTTCAATCTGTTTCCGGCGTTCGTAGAGGCTGCACACACTCTCTGCAAGACCTTTAAGAAGAACTTCATCTGCGGCTTCGAGTTTTGCGCCCATGGAATTTTTTGCCTTCAAATAATGAGGGTCTTCAGGAGGTACATTCTCACGAGACCCGTACCTGCTTATAAAAACCGCAAGCTCTTCCCCGCTTAACCCGCTTTCGGGGAAATAACCTCCGTACCATTCAAAAAGCCTTTCAGAAAGGGAATTGGTCGTTTCATTAATGTCATCCAGGGCTTCTACTGCCTGAATTATGCGCTGGTCAGGGGTGAGTGCCTGTGAGACCTGAAGTTTTACGGTTTCCAGAGTTACTTTGTGTAAAAGAGAATAGTATTCAGAAAGGGATTCTGTGAATCCGCACTCCAGGGCTGCAGTTTTCAGGTCAAACCCTTCAGGAGGCAGGTTTTGCCTGCTCTCCCTGAGAGAAAGCGAACGAAGAGCAAGCTCTCTTATATCCTTTGGAAAAACCTCGGAGGAAAGAGTTTTTCCGTTACTGTCCAGCTCAAGGACACCAAACCAGGTATTGACTTTCAATCAGAGCCCCCGAAGATGTCCGCGCCCCGGTTCCTTCCTTTTGTAAGCAGAACTTCTCCACCTAATGATTCGTCAAGCATACGCTGGACCTCTTTCTGGAGCCTTCCAGCCTCTCCGGAACTCTCTACAATTCCGTAAACAACAGGCCCGAAAGAACTGACTCCCGAACCGCTTGCTCCGTTGTCCTGCATGTATTTCATGACATTGAGTACGGTTTCGGACTGAAGTTCAACCTCTCTCTTTTTGAAGCCCACAGTCTGAAAATGGTTAACCGCGCGGCCAAAACTGTCTATATCTTCTTCGATAAGCGCAGGCAACATCTGCATAAGAATTACGTGAGAGATCTCCTGAACTTCCGGGAGAGGTATCGGACAGGCCTTTTTGAAAACATCCACTTCTTCCGCATCATGAACTCCTTTTGTATTGGGGATTGCAAGGACAATATTCCAGTCAGGAAACGCTCTTCTGAAAAGTACAGGCCCCGGAGGCATACGGCTGGCTGCGGAAGGAGAAAATGCACCTTTATCCCTGAACCTGTGACCTCCGTCCAGGATAAATCCTCCACTTTCAAAGGCAGCAACCCCTATTCCGGAAGTCCCTCCTCTGCCCACGGCAACTGCGAGTTCCCTGACACTTTTACCAAGCCCGTAAATCTCATTTATGGCTGCAGCTACCGAAAGCGCAGCCTGGGTTCCGGAACCGAGACCCACATGGTCAGGGAGATCTCTTTTAATATGGATTTTGATCCCCTTTCCTTCCGGAATTACAGCTTTTGCTGCTTTTAGCATCCTGCCTGAGAGAAGAGAAGAACCCACAACTTCAACCGTATCCGCTTCAGATGCCGAAATTTCCAGGCTGGGTGACTCGAGAGTGATTCCTACCCCTCCGTCTACCCTGCCAATCTCCGCATTGAGGTCAATAAGGGTGAGATGGAGTCTGGACGGAGACACCACATTAATCATATTCATCTGTATCCTCATTGCTTATTCATAAAGCTTAGGAGTTAATCTTCGAACTACCCCGAAGTTTTTCCTTAACAATCAAATAAGTAAAAGATAAAGTTTTCCCGTTAAATATAAATTTAAGGAATGGGAAAATCAGTGAATATATTTTTACACGGATCTCCGCGCTCCCGTGAAAATCCAGCAGTGTCTCCATAAAAACAGGACAGACAGAAAAACTGCAGCGCCTACAGCGGCTGTAAATCGTCCCCAGAATGGCATGTATAAGCCCGCAAAGCATCCCTGTATCCGCGGGGTCCGGAAGCCCGAAAGTGAGGTCAGCTTTCAGGTATTTAATTTTTATTGCATTGAGCATGTCGGAAAATAGTCGGAAAAGAGGTTTTCTAAGAGCTTTGTAAGCTTCCAGACCCCAGTGAAGCTTTTCCTTGATGGTCATTCCGTCCTCTTCTTCAACCTCAACATCCCTTGCAGAACTTTTCTTCCCTTTTATACGGTCAAATATCCCTCTTTTCTTTTCAACCCGGATTTTTTCTTCAGCCCGGGTTCTATCTTCACTTTCAGGAGCAAATGTTTTCTCCTCAGATCTCTCTTTTACGGGCTCTCTGCTTTCATCTACCTGAATTTTATATTCTGCTTCCCGGCCTTCATCCCTGATTTTGATTTCTTCAGGTACTGATTCGTCCTGCCGATTTTCGGTTTCAATTACTTTTTCATTTCCCTTATCCTCCATATCTGACTCATCAGGAGAATATTTTTTCTCGCCGGGTTCTCCAATTAAAAAAGTGTGGGAAAAAAAGAGCCATTTAACGGTTACTGTGCCTTCCAGTTCGTTCTTTTCTTTCAAACTCAGGGCCTTAAGCTTGAAGGTAAAGACTATTGCCGTGAGAAGTACAAATAAAATAAGTAAAAAAATCAGAATAATGAGATATATGGCAAGCATGCTGAACATTTTGAGGGAAGAAGGATAGTTCTGACTATCCTGACCACTTTAACCGTCAATTCAGATTCCAGTAAAACCCCTTAAAAAGTTTTAACCGGAGGGATTTAGCGGAAACAGCCCCCTTTCTCGACTTCAATCTCCGTGTGCTCTTTGACCTCTGTTTTAACGGCTTCGGAGCTCCCTTCTTTTTTATGTTTTCCGGTTTTGCCTTTGATTTTGTCCAGAAGCTCAGGCACTGCCTCCTGAATGGAACCAAGGATTGCACCTACATCTCCTTTCTCAGAGATCCTGAAGATCTTTGCATCATCCTCGGAGAGCATAATAAAAGCGATAGGCTCGATCTTAGCGCCTGCACCGCCTCCACCACCGTATCCAATGTCGGATTCCTTCTTGCCGCCTTCCCCGCCTCCTCCTCCAAAGCCCATTGTAAGTTTGGAAACAGGAATAATTGTTTTCCCGGCAGCAGTAATAGGGTCCCCAACTACGGTTTTTGTAGTTGCAATTTTTTCAAGTTCGCTCGCAATTTGTTTAATAGTATCTTCTACACCCATCTAGTTTCCCCCGATGTGTTAGTATCATCTGTTTACGTGGATAATAAATGTTATCTATATGTTTTAGATTTTCAATCCAGATTATTATACTATTATCTTTATTATTTTTATTCAGTTCTGGATTTACAACTCCAAGCATAAATCTTATTGCTTTAAATATATATTTTATTGTCATTACAGTTTTTTTCAGAAACTTTTCAGAATATATTTTGAGTCCTCTTCTGATTTAAGCTTAATCTCATAACCGTTTTGGACAATCTCTTTGAAAGTAAGAGAAATTACTTACGTTAATAAAAGGCACCTATTTTTAATAAGAGAGCCCTGTACTGTAAAAATAAATTTAACCAACAGATAAGAATAAATAGTCCCTGTATTTGCTATAAGCACATTGCTCCGCTCTTCTACAAAAAATATGTTTTTTATTTCTATTAAAAAGTATTAATCTAAATCAGTATATTTATATTGTTTTACATATTTTCCAATTTAGTAAAGGTTTGGGGAACAAGGTATTAAATTAGAATATAGAAAATCGCCATTAGACATTTATAAATAAATCTGTATATCGATAGCGAGATAAGGAATTGAGGTAAGTTGCCAGTAAATCAATTCATCCGTAATACAGATTTTACCCCCAAATTTCTTGAGTGGATGGAGGGATTATAAATAAAAAACAAATTATTTACTTTGCAAATTGCTGTTTTCCTTCTGGTATCAATTTCGGGTATAGGAACGGCAGCTGAGATAATTGTCCAGCCAGGAAATTCAATACAGGCTGCAGTTGACAATGCGAGCTCGGGAGATACAATAATTATAAAGCCCGGGACCTATACCGAAAACATCAACATCACTAAAGGGGACCTCACAATCAGGTCAGAGTCCGGAAACCCCGAAGATACAACAATTAAATCCAGAAGCTCGACAGCCAGCGTGCTCTCAGTACAGGCAGATAATGTTAAAATTAGCGGGATCAGGGCTATTGGGGCAAGCGGGTCCAGCTATTCAGGAATTCATCTGTACCAGTGCAATAAATGTATAATAGAAAACAATATGCTCGCAAATAATGGGCGTGGAATTTATCTCCAGAATTCCAGAAAGTGCACGCTCTCAGGCAACACAGCCACAAATAACAGAGCATATGGGATTGTTCTCGGAAGTTCCAGCTATAACACTATTTCCGAAAATACTGCTTATAACAGCAGTCGTGGCATCTATCTGGGTTCCTCTGACTACAATATAATTGCAGGCAATAAAGTGACTTATAACAATTACTTAGGGTTTTACGAATGCAGCCTGTGCGACTATAATGACGTATATAATAACTATTTCAACAACACCGATGTAAGCGTAAAAAGTGGGATTGGAAATTCCTATAATGCTACAAAAACCGAAGGCGCAAATATAATTGGCGGCTCCTATATCGGCGGAAATTACTGGGGAAAACCTGACGGCACAGGCTTTTCTGATACAGCTATAGACAGGGACGGAGACGGTATTGCAGACTCTGCTTACAGACTGCCGGGCGGCAGCACAAGCTCGGATTACCTGCCTCTTGTATATCCATTGAATTTGCCTGAGCCTGTACCCCCGACTGCAGACTTCAGCAGCAACGTTACTTCGGGAAGCGCACCACTGGATGTCAGTTTTATCGACAAAAGTACAGGAACTCCTGTTGAATGGAACTGGGATTTCGGAGACGGGACCAGTTTAACAGAGCAGAACCCTTTACACACATATTCCACGGAAGGAACCTATACTGTCAGCCTTACAGTAAGAAATGAAAAAGGAACAAATTCAAAATCGGACACAATCACTGTATCACAGAATATTGGCCCTTCAGAGCCGGTGAGCCCTGTCGCGGACTTCGGCACGAACGCCACCGAGGGATTTGCGCCCCTTGCCATCCAGTTCACCGACTTTTCAAAAAACGCGGTATCATGGAGCTGGGACTTTGACAATAACGGACAGCCCGATTCCACCGTCCAGAACCCGGTTTATGTTTATGAAAATCCGGGAGACTATATCGTTAACCTGATGGTAAGTAATGCAAATGGAACGGCCTCAAAAACTCTGCAAATAAAGGTACTGGAAGTAGAAGAGGAAAAAATTCTGCCTGTTGCAGATTTTAATACGAATGTCACAGAAGGATATGCCCCACTCCCGGTCCTTTTCACTGACAGGTCACAAAATGCAGCTAGTACAGGCTGGGATTTTGAAGGGGACGGATCTGAGGAAGTAAATTACGGCACTGTGGTTTACGTCTACACCTCTCCAGGAACCTATACTGCGAGCCTGACCGCGACCAATGAAAACGGTACGGATACAAAAACCACTACAATAAATGTAATGAGAAACCCCGGTCTTCCTGTTGCAGATTTCAGTGTCAGTGCTACAGGCGGATATGCCCCGCTTTCGGTAACTTTTACTGACCTCTCGCAAAATGCGATATCAAGGAGCTGGGACGTTAACAACGACGGAATTGAAGATTCAAACGCATCAAGCTTTGTTTACGAATATTCCTCTGCAGGGACTTACACTGCTAAACTGACAGCAATTAATGTAAACGGCACGGATACAAAAACCACTACAATAATTGTGGACCGGAAGAGCAGCGGAGGAGGCAGCAGTGGAGGCGGTGGAGGAGGCGGGTCCCCTGAACCTGCAAAGAATGTTAAGGTGAAGGAACTTTCCCAGCTCTTTATCACCAACGATAAGGCTGTAAAGTTTGACTTCACAAAGAATGCTACATGTGTCGTATATGTAGGCTTTGATGCGATCAAGAATGTAGGTAAGACCACGACCATAGTTGAGGAACTGAAAAATAAGTCCGCACTTGTTTCCGAACTGCCCGAAGGTGAGGTTTATAAGTCCTTTAATGTCTGGGTTGGAAACAGCGGGTATGCAACTCCAAAAAACATAGAAAAACCGGTAATATGCTTCAAAGTTGAAAAGAACTGGCTACAGGATAAAAGTATAGACCGGAGCTCTATCATACTGAACAGGTATAGCGATAAAAAGTGGGAGCAATTGCCAGTCAACCTGTCAGGAGAAGATAACGACTATCTCTACTTTACAGCAGAAGTCCCGGGTTACGCATCATTTGCGATAACAGGCAAGGCTACTGTCCAGCAGGCAAAGACAGAAAATACCCCGATCCCTGCTGAAGAAAGGTCTATTGAGGATATCCAGCCTGAAAAGCAGGAGGCTCAAGATACTGAGACAGGTAATGAGTCCAGTAAAAACAACCGCAATACCATATTAAGTGTGGGTATTGTGATCGGAGCTCTGGGAGTAATAGGACTGGTGCTGAAAAGTATGAAGGAATGAACTGGAATGCCCTTCGGCGTTCCATTCCCCAACATCCTATTTTCCAAAGTTCCATTTCCCACGTTCCATTTTTTTCACATACAATCCGGTAATGCAGAAAAATGGAAATCATCAAAGGAATCATCAAAGGAATCATCAAAGAGAACTGGTTTTGAATCCAATCCTCTAAATTTAGGAATGGTAAAAATATAATTTCTAATATTTACTTTAGGAATGACTTCACAGCCATTGCTGAAGACGATATCGAGAACAAAAATAATGAGATTATATCTTCTTTATTCCTTAATATCTAAATCTAATATCTAAATCTAAAATCTAAACCTTAAAAATTGATGATTTCGAATCAGTGGCCAAAACCTGCATTAATTCAGGTTATTTCTTATTTTTAATAAAACGGCCAGATGATAAGGGAATAAAAACCTCATATTTTTAGCTCTTAATAAAGTTAAAAAAATAGAGTTAAAGAGTTAATTATTCCCTACAATTAAACTATTGATTCACTGATCTGTATACTTTTTTTTCGTTTTTTGGAAAGTAATACTTTAAATCAGTATACTTATATTGCTTAAATACATTCCCGTGTAATTAAAGTGATTTACGCTAAAATTTTGTTCTTCGTTACAGTCAAATTAGGCGCAAATTCATCAGTTTTACATCTGTACATTATTTTCATGTTGAGTACAGTTTTCGTGAATTACTAACAATACAAATTTACCCCCTGATAGGGATTTCACCCTAACTTTCTTGAGTGGATGGAGGAATTGGAATTAAAAATAAAGTGCTAATTTTACTGGGAATTTTTCTTATTTTATCATTAATTTCAGGTATTGGGTCAGCTGCTGAGATAATTGTCCAGCCAGGAGACTCAATACAGGCTGCAATAGACAGTTCAAAATCAGGCGACACAATAACCATAAAACCCGGGACCTACACTGAAAATGTCAACATAACCAAAAGCAGCCTTTTGATAAGATCAGAGTCCGGCAACCCTGATGACACAATAATCAAAGCTAAAAGCTCATCAAGCAATGCGCTCTCAATGCAGGCATGGAATGTTACGATTAAAGGGATAAAAACCATAGGAGCAAGCGGTTCCAGCTATTCTGGAATTTATATGTACAAATGCAATCAATGTGTGATTGAGAATAATAAAATGACGAATAACGGATATGGGATCCGTATCGTAAGCTCCAACAGATGCACCGTCTCGAAAAATACAGTTCTGAATAACGGAGTTTACGGGATTTACCTCGGGAGCTGTAGCAATAACACTATTTCCGGAAATACGGCAACCAATGACAACCGCGGCATCCACGTAGGGTCCGCTGATGACAATACAATTTCAGACAACACTGTGACTTCAAACAATATTTTAGGAATGTATGTCTGCGGGCTCAGCGACAGGAACCTCATTTATAACAACTATTTCAATAACACAAATATAACCATTAAAAACGGAACAGGGAATGCCTATAACACCGCAAAAGCCTCAGGTAAAAACATTGTCGGCGGAACCTACATTGGCGGAAACTTCTGGGGCAAACCTGATGGTTCAGGCTTTTCCAATAAGGCAACGGACACGGACAGAGATGGGATTTCCGATTCAGCATACAGTATTCCGGGCAGCATATACATAGATCACCTGCCTCTAGTTGTCCCTGCCCCTCTAACAGCTCCTGGCGCAAGTTTCAGCAGCAATGTTACCTCAGGGACTGCACCTCTCAACGTCCTGTTTACTGACACAAGTACAGGTTCACCAACGACATGGAAATGGAACTTCGGAGACGGAACCAGTTCAACTCAGAAGAGTCCAACACATGCATATTCAACGGCAGGAACCTATACAGTAACACTTACAGTGACCAATTCAGCAGGCAGCAATACGGCAACGAAAACAAATTACGTAACAGTAACCACAGGAACCACAGGAACAAAACCGGTATTACAGTACTGGGGGTCTCCAAGGTCGGGAATTGCACCGTTGACTGTAACATTTAAGGACAATTCTTCAGGATCTCCGACGGCATGGAACTGGAGTTTCGGAGATGGAGCATATTCAAACGAAAAATATCCAAAGCATACATACACTGCACCAGGAAGTTACACGATATCACTTACAGCGAGCAATGCTGCAGGAAGTAATACGTTAACAAAGAGCAATTATATAGTGGTGACAGGAACTTCTTCTCAAACACCGGTTGCTGCATTTTCGGCATCTCCAACAGCCGGGACTGCACCATTGAGTGTAAGTTTTACTGACAGCAGCACGGGTTCGCCAACAACATGGAAATGGAACTTTGGAGATGGAACAAGTTCAACAGAGAAAAATCCTGTGCATACATATTCGACAGCGGGAAGCTACACAGTAACGCTTACAGCAAGCAATACAGCAGGCAGCAATACGGCAACGAAATCAAGTTATGTAACAGTAACTACAGGAACCACAGGAACAAAACCGGTATTACAATACTGGGGGTCTCCAAGGTCGGGAACTGCGCCGCTGACTGTAACATTTAAGGACAATTCTTCAGGATCTCCGACGGCATGGAACTGGAGTTTTGGAGATGGAGCATATTCAAACGAGAAATATCCAAAACATACGTATATGGCACCAGGAAGTTACACGATATCACTTACAGCCAGTAATGCAGCAGGAAGTAACACATTAATAAAGAACAACTATATAGTGGTGACAAATGCCTGAAAATTCTTGGAAATCAGTTTTAAGAGAAAAAGATAAAATCAGGTAAAAAAAGAAAAAACAAAATGACGAGAAAAACAAAAATAACAAGAAAATAAGAGAAAGGAAAAGACGGAGTTAAATAATAAACATAAAGGGTTCGGCTGAAGTAAAGGAGCCATTTCCCCATTAGAGTTTTTCTGCAAGGCTCCCGAACTCTAGCCGGCCTGAAGCCGGAGATTCCGGCTCTTTTTTTTCAGTTTCAATTTTTTCGGGATTATAAGGCAATGTGTTTGCGAAGAACTCTTCTACCAGGCTTCCTACATCTTTTGGGGCTACATCAATGAATTCCCTGCTTTCTTCAGGTGGGAAGTATCCAAAAACAGAAAATTTCCCCAGTTTTCGCACCTGAGAACCCTGGTAGCGGGCGTCAAGAAGAATCCTTACCCCAAAATCTCCCGGAGAGCGGACAACCCTTCCCATTGCCTGCCTCACTTTCCTTATTGTAGGCACCTGGACTGCAAATTCCCAGCCTTCCCCGCACCCAAAGACAGTATCGTATGCCGACTCGACAGCTTTTATCCTGTCATTCAGAGCAGGGTATCCCACGCCCACTACAATTACGGTCCTGCCGCGGGAGTCCCGGAAATCTACTCCTTCGCTCAATGTTCCCCAGAGGTAGGTTATGAGCACAGCTTTTCCTCCCTGCTCCCCTATTTTGAAAAACTTCGGCCTTATCTCCTGAGCTGATACCCCAACCTCATCAAGGAAAATAGGAATTGAGAGTTCAGGCTCAAGGAGTTTCGTATATCTGAGTGCTTCGGCATAGCTCTGGAAATAAATGATTACATTCCCGGGGGAGGCAGCAGTGGCAGCAAGAAGAGCCTCTCTCAAACCTTCAAGGGTCTCAGGGCTGTCCCTGTTTTTTGCAAAGAGGGGAGGAACTGAGACTGCGAGAGTGAGTCTTCTTTCCTGTGGGAAAGTTGTCCCATAGGTAATTTCCTCCACTTCCCGGCTAATGCCCAGTGTGGACCTGACCATTTCGAAAGGACGGAGAGTGGCAGACATTAGCACCGCGGAATAAACGGAGTCAAGCAATGGCTGGGTCACATTTTTCGGGATGCAGGTGAAGAGTTCAAGCCTGCCTACAACCCTGTCACTTTTAAAGTCCCTGCGCATGTTCAGGATCGGATAATAGTTCTGCCTGTCCGAAAGCACAAGGTAAGAAGAAAGGAAATCTGCAACATAACGGATCTGGGAACGCTTGGGCACGGAAAGAAGCCCTTTTTTGTAGTTCTCAGCATAAATCTCTTCAAGCCTGCCTCCGAACTCCCCGATTTCACGCAGCCTTGTAAGAACCGTTTCTTCGTCTGCAAAACCCTCCTTCTGTGCGTCCCGCAAAAAGCGGGCTTTCAGGACGTCATGGCGTTCATAGGGGTCGCTTATCTGGATATCCTGCCAGTGTTTTCCAAGCCTGTTCCTTTCCCCGAACTTCAGCTTTGAGTCATAAGTATCCCTGATTGCGGTAAGAAGACAGGAAAAGAGCCTTCTGGCATAAATCCTTGAAGCGTAATCTTCGTCAAGAGGGATCCCTGTACCGGAGAATGAACCTCCCCCGAATACGGGAGAGCTTTCAGGCTCAGGAATTTCTCCCACTTCATAAAGGGCTTTTTCAACGGTCAGTTCAGAAAGCATTATTGAGGAATGGGAACGTGCTGAAGCCTCGATATTGTGGGCTTCGTCAAAGATGAGGATGACGTCTTCAGGGTCTCTCTCAAGCCATTTGAGGAGGGTCATGAAGATGTCAGCACTTAATACATGATGGAAATTACAGATAAGGAGCTCAGTATTTTTAAGTTCCTTTTTAAGCAGCTCATACCCGCACATTCCCCGGTCTTCTGCATACTCCATAATTTCTTCCGGACTCCTGACGTCCGAAAAGAGCCAGGAAGAAAACTCGCTGCTTTCGAACTTGAGGACTTCATAAAGCCTGGAGCAGGAATGGTTCCTTAAGGACTGAGCCTTTTTTCGGGCTTCATCGAGTTCTTTTTCGAGCTCGTTCCTGAGGATGTAAAGGGCAGGATCTTTTGATTTCTTGTGTTTTTCGAAGGCGTCTTTGAGTTCTTTTTCCTTTGAAGAGACCTCCCTTTCAAAATCAAGAAGGTCATAGGTGTTTTCCCCTTTGAGCCTGCATTCCTCGTAGTCAAGATTATCAGGGCACATCGAAGCTTTACCTTTAAAAACGATTGTTTTTATGCTGTTGTCCCTGTTGATGTCTCTTGCTTCATTTATGAACTGGACCATCTGCTGGTGGACATTCGTGACTATAATTACGACCTTATTGAGCTTCTTTCCCGCATGCAGTGCAGGAGCAAGTGCACTTAAAGTCTTGCCCGTACCGCATGCCCCTTCAAAGAGCACTATTTTCTCATTCTGGAGGGCAGAATGAATTTTATCCATAGCCTCTGACTGATTTGGGTAGCAGCTTTTTTTTGTAAAATATCGCATGTATCCATTCTTTTGCATCATACGCTTAATCCTGAGGTCTCTACGGTTTCCAGAGCTCTGTAGTTATAGCTATTATTACGCTTATTGCAATACAGCACAAATTGCAGTTTCTTTTAATTTACTTTGAGAACTGTCTTCAAGGATTTTAAGAACTGTAATTAATTATCACCTAACAGTAATTAAATATTTTGAAACCCATTTTTATAAAGAATTATGGCCTGTTTTCAGACATCTATTTTTCCTGAAATAATGGTCCTGTAAACGATAAATCATATAAAATGACTTCTGATACTGATAATGTACAGGCCTACTGTAAAGTGGAGAAGTCAGCAGTTTTTAATTCCCCGCTTTTACCAGAAGAGCATTCCCTTTCAAGGTATTTACTTCCCCACTCGCAGAGTGCGTCCAGGACAGGGAGCACGGTTTTCCCGAATTCCGTTAGAGAATATTCGACTCTGGGAGGGATTTCAGGATAAACTTTCCTTAAAATAAGCCCCGCGTCTTCAAGTTCCCGGAGCTGCTTTGTAAGCATCTTGGGAGATATCCCCTGCATATTCTGCTGGAGACCGGAAAATCTCAGCTTTTCCGTTTTCAACTGCCAGAGAATAATGGGCTTCCATTTGCCTCCGATTACATTCAGAGTCGCTTCAACAGGACATTGATAATGTTTATTCTGTTTTACCTCATTTGCCATACTCTTTCATTGTATCCTTTTTGTTACTGAGTATCCGGATTGTATGTATAGTATATAAGTATAGTTGCTGTAAATTAAATATCGAGAAATGTAAATTACTGACAGAAAGATCTCTATTTTGTAAAAAAGCTCGAATAAAAGATAAAAGGTGTAAGAATGAAAGTCATAGGAATTGTTGGAAGCCCCCGAAAGAATGGAAACACAAACATCCTTGTACAGCAGGTTCTGGAAGGCGCAGCAGAGGCAGGTGCCGAGACCCGGAACTTTATCCTCAACGAGATGAACTACAGCGGCTGCCAGGGATGCAATTACTGCAAGAGCCATGATAAGTGTAAGCTTGAAGACGACCTTATGGAATTATTCGACGAACTTGCATCAGCGGACGGGGTTGTTTTTGGCTCCCCCATCTACTTTGGTCAGTTTACAGGTCAGATGAGGCTTTTCCTTGACCGTTGCTATTCCCTCATAAATGCTGATTTCTCTCCCCGCCTCCCTGCCGGAAAAAAAGCTGTGGTCATAGGAACTCAGGGAGCACCTGATGCGGAAGCTTTCAAAGGAGTTTATGAGGAATTCAAAGGACAGATTTCGAACTTTATGCGCATGGATGTAAAGGATACGATAGTAGGAATCGGATACCATGCACCCGGAGAAGTAAAAGAAGACACAGAACTTATGGAAAAAGCAAAAAATACAGGCATTAACCTCTTTAAATAAGATAAAACAACCGGAAAAGAAAACAAAAAACAAGATAAGATAGGGAAACCGGGAAAGAGAATAAAAACGGGATAATAAGACGGGGCGAGAGAAAACTGGAAATAGGTTTCCTCGTCCAAGTCTTTCATCAACGAACAGGAGGAGTCTGAATATGGAAACTCTTGAAGCAATCCACACTCGCCGAAGCATCCGAAAGTACACTGACAGACCAGTTCCGAGAGAGCTTGTTACCGAACTGCTCAGGGCAGCAATGAGTGCCCCCTCTGCGGTTAATGCCCAGCCCTGGGTCTTCATTGTAATCGATGACAGAAAAATTCTGGACGAGATCCCAACATTCAGCCCTTATGCCGGCATGTGCAGGGAAGCTCCTCTGGCAATTCTGGTCTGTGGGGATACTACCCAGGAAAAAGCACCCGGGTACTGGGTACAGGACTGCTCGGCAGCCATTCAGAACCTTCTTCTTGCAGCTCATGATGCAGGGCTGGGAGCGGTCTGGACAGGAATTTTTCCCATGACAGACAGAGTTCAAGGCTTCAGGAAAGCATTTGGACTGCCTGGCCATGTATTTCCTCTCGGGCTTGTGCCTGTTGGTTATCCTGCAGAAAAACTCTCACCTCAGGACAGGTACAGGGAAGAGAAAGTCTACAATAACAGATACGGTCAAAAAAGAGAATAATTCTGCAAATAATGGCAGATCAGGACTATTTTCAGGCTGGTGATTTATTGGCTATAAGGGTTGTTGCAAAAAATCAGGTAAAACCTGAAAAGGTTCAGGAATTTATGAATTTGTGTAAAAGCCTTATTGAAGAGACGCTAAAAGAGGAAGGCTGCATAGATTATGGGGTATATCAGGAATTGGAGAATCCTGAAATCCTGACAATGTTAGAAGAGTGGAAAGACGAGGGCAGCCTTGATCAACATATAAGATCCGATCATTTTAAAGAGATATTTCCTTTGCTTTCAGAGTGTCTTGACAAAGAAACTGAAATCAATATATACAGAAAAAAGCTGTAATTTATTATATTTCAGTCCTTAAATTATATTTTCACTCATTTTTTGAAGGAATGAGTCAGGAGTACTCGGGAGAGAAAAATAATGAAAGTTGTTGCATTTAACGGAAGTCCGAGGAAGGAAGGCAATACAGCTTCTTTAATAAAGCATGTCCTTGCAGAGCTTGATAAAGAAGGAATAGAAACCGAGATAGTGCAAATAGGTGGGAAAAGCGTGCACGGCTGTACTGCCTGCTCAAAATGCTTTGAAAACATAGACAGAAGGTGCGTAATTGACAATGATATTGTCAACGAATGCATCGAAAAAATGCTTGAAGCCGACGGCATAATCCTTGCTTCACCCACGTATTTTGCAGACCTGACACCTGAACTCAAAGCTCTTATAGACAGAGCAGGTTTTGTTGCGAAAGCCAATAGCGAAATGTTCAGGTACAAAGTTGGAGCGGCTGTTGTGGCGGTAAGGAGAGCCGGGTCAATCCACGTTTTTGATTCCATTAACCATTTCTTCACGATTTCCCAGATGATAATTCCAGGATCCAGCTACTGGAATATGGGGATAGGGCGTGCAGAAGGGGATGTTGAAAAAGACGATGAGGGCATCCGGACCATGCAGATCCTGGGCCAGAACATGGCATGGCTTTTGAAAAAACTTAATGAATAAATTAACAGAAGAATGCATAACTTAACAGGGGAGGCAGCCTTACATATTTATTCAGGGAAACGAATTTCATGGATAGAATAAAGGGGGAAATAAAATGAAAGTCCTTTATATCTTTGCACACCCTGAGCCGAAGTCCTTTAACGCTGCTATGAAAGATACAGCTATTGCTGCCCTGAAGGATAAAGGGCACGAAGTAAAGCTCTCCGACCTTTACGCGATGGAATTTAACCCTGTGCTGAAAGCCTCGGACTTTACTGAGAGAAAAAACCCGGATATTTTTAATGCTTTCCTCGAAGCTATCAAAGCCTCAAAAACCGGGGCTTTTTCATCCGACATAAAAGAGGAGATGGAAAAAGTAAAATGGGCTGACCTGTTGGCATTTCAGTTCCCAATTTACTTTACATCCATGCCAGCAATAATGAAAGGCTGGATTGACCGTGTACTGGCTCCGGGGTTTGGCTTTAATCCCATAACCAGCAGTGCCTATGACACCGGACTCCTTAAAGGAAAAGCAGCAATGCTTGCATTTACTACCGGCGCTCCGAAAGAAATGTATTCTGAGGGTGGAGCTCATGGCGATATTCACAGGCATCTTGAATCCATAACTCACTGTGTTTTTGAATATATGGGAATGAAAGTGCTGCCATCCTTCATAGTTTATGAAGCCAGTGCCATGAAACAGGAAAAGGGAATTGAAGAACTGGAGAGATATAAAAAGAGGATTTCCGAACTATAAATAGAAAAGAAAACGCCTTTTTTTAATTTTTTAATTTTTCGGGGAACTGTGGGGCAGCCTGAATCATATCTGAGTCTTATACTACTGGATAATAATATTTATATATAATGTTTTTACAAAAAACTTTATTAACCGTTATGTATGTTCAGACATATCATTGAAATTCCATCTGAAGAGGTCTTTGAGTGAAAAAAGTCTGTGCATTCATAATTATCATAGTACTGGCATTGTCTCTGGCAGGCTCAGGTTGCGCTGAAAAAGGGGCTTCTACACCTGTATCTGAAAATCCGGAAAAAGCATTTGAAGGAAGGCAGGTCACGGTTTGCGCTGGAGCCGGGTTGATAAAGCCAATGAACGAATTGATTGAGAATTTTGAGAAAGAAACCGGAGCAGATATTGAGGTCCGCTACGGGGGAAGTGCAGAAATCTTCGGATTTCTGACCTCAAAGGAATGTGACATCTTCATCCCGGGAGACTACTACTATACTGAACAGGCTATGGACAGGAACTATGTTTTCAATGAAAGCGTGGAAAACCTGACCCTGCACATCCCGGTTATCGCAGTTCCTGCGGGAAATCCTGCAAACATAAGCAGACTTGAAGACCTGGCAGGACCAGGGGTAAAACTGGCTCTAGGAGACCCTAATGGGCCTGCAATAGGCAAGGTATCGGAAGTCATCTGCACACAGGCAGGAATCCTTTCTGCAGTCGAAAAGAACATAATTGTCAAAACGGCTACTGTAAATCAGCTCCTCATCTACATTGCATCCGGTGAAGTTGATGCGGCAATTATATGGGAAGATATGACAAGCTGGGGAGAAGCCAGCGGAAAGCTGGAAATTGTTTCTATCCCCGAAGAACAGAACAAAATAAAGACCATCCCCACAGCAGTTTCCATATATACCGAAGACCGTGAACTGGCAGAGGCATTTAACACTTATATTGCTGGAGAAGAAGCAAAAGAGGTCTGGGAAAAATGGGGCTTTGAGCCATGCGACACTTAAAATCCCGGGGCGTGAAACGCTCCTGGTTCAGGACCTTTACCGTGGGTATCGCCTGTACATTCACTTTTTTGCTCTTTATGACCGTAGGGACCCTGCTCTTTGTGCTCAAACCTTCAGATCTTCTTTCATCCCTGATTTCTGAAGAAATGCTTTATTCCATGAAGCTTTCCATGCTGACCTCTTCAGCCTCAACAATTTCCGTTATGTGCTGTTCAATTCCCACAGCCTACGCACTTTCCCGTTTTTCCTTTCCCGGAAAAAGCGTTATAAAAACCGTACTCGGGCTTCCTATGGCATTTCCTGAACTGGTAATGGGACTTGCGCTCCTGCTCCTTTTCGGGCAGGGATTCCTTGGACCTTACCTTGAAGCTCTGGGGATAAAGGTTACTTTCAGCAAGCTCGGGATAATAATTGCACAATTTTTTGTCGCTTTTCCCTATGCTGTAAGGGTCATCTACTCCACTTTTGAAGATATCAACCCGAGATACGAACAGGTCTCGAGGAGCTTCGGGTACGGGGAATTCGAGACATTCCGACACGTTACCCTTCCCATGGCAAGAAGCGGGCTATTTGCCTCGGGAGTAATTACCTTTGCCCGATGTATAGGAGCTTTCGGAGCCGTGCTGGTGCTTGCAGGAGGATCATATATGCATACCGAAGTCCTGCCCGTTACTCTTTACCTGAACATTTCCTACGGAAACCTGGAAATGGCGATTACAAGCGGGATTTTGTTAATGGGAATAGCCTTTCTCGCAATCCTCAGCTTTGAGAAGTTTGAAGGAGGCAGGATGTGAGCTTTCTTGAGGTAAGGGACCTCTGCCTTGATGTAGGAGATTTCGAACTCAGCGGGATAGGGCTCAAGGCTGAGAAAGGCGATTACCTGGCTCTGATAGGCCCTACCGGTAGCGGGAAATCCCTGCTTCTTGAAACCATAATAGGATTTTACGGGCCCGAAAAAGGGAGAATTATCCTGGAAGGAAAAGATATCACCAACTTTCCTCCTGACATGAGGCAGATAAGCATAGTGTACCAGGACCATGTGCTTTTTCCCCACATGGATATTTTTGAAAACATAGCATATGCCCTCCGAAAAAAGCTCAGAGACAAAAAGCAGATCGAAGCGGAAGTAAAGCAGATCGCCGGAGTCCTGGGAATAGGTGAGCTCCTTCACAGAAAGCCGGCTACCCTGAGCGGAGGAGAGAAGCAGAGAGCAGCCATTGCAAGGAGCCTTGTGGTCAGGCCAAAACTGCTTCTTCTTGACGAGCCATTCAGCGCCCTTGATGCAAGGACAAAAGAAAAACTCAGAGAGATGCTGAAAAAGGCGATAAATGAGTACAGCACCACTGTCCTGCACGTGACCCATGACTTTGAAGACGTCTGGGCTCTGGCAAATCGAGTGGTCGTAATAAGAAAAGGGGAGGTTATGCAGGCAGGAGACCCCGAATCAGTATTTAAGAGACCTTCTCCAGACTTCGTTGCCGAGTTTCTGGGTACCAATGTGCTGAAAGGATGTGTAAAGGCTCTTGAAGGAAAACTCACAGTGGTCGAAGCAGAAGGTATGAAAATATATTCCTCAGATCCAGCCGAGCCCGGGGAAGGTGTTACAGTCTCTATCCGCCCTGAAGAAATTATCCTTGCCAGAGAAGCTTTAGAAAGCTCGGCGCGGAACACAGTGCAGGGAAGGGTTTCAGGAGTTTTC